>Ga0315284_10000169_pt1 | contig 88313 bp, 76 predicted proteins | sample YL17G09_16_MG_FD_203696 | JGI IMG/M metagenome (GOLD analysis project Ga0315284, IMG submission 203696) | Sediment microbial communities from Yellowstone Lake, YNP, Wyoming, USA - YL17G09_16 | ecosystem: Environmental > Aquatic > Freshwater > Lake > Sediment | place: USA: Wyoming | collected... | reverse complement strand
CGACCCTTCGGCTGGCGTCAGAGGGGGCCTTGCAGGGCGATTGCCAACGATCATCCAGGGGGCTAAGAAACAGACGTCCGACGCCCCACTGAGGAGACTTCCCTTGGACGCCCTGATCTTCGACTTCGACGGAGTGATCGTCGACAGCGAACCGATTCACCTGGAGTGCTTCCGCAAGGTGTTGGAAGGCGTGGGTCTGCGCCTCTCCGGTGAGGAATACTATGCCAAGTACCTGGGATACGACGATCACGATTGTTTTGCGGCCGTCGCCGCGGACAAGGGCGCTGTGATCAGCGAGTCGCAGATCGCCCGGATGACCGCGGCCAAGACCGTCCTGGTGCGCCGGGCCTTCGCCCGGGAGATCCTCCCGCTGCCCGGGGCGGTGGAGTTGATCCGCTCGGCCGAGGAGGCGGGCGTTCCGTTGGCCGTCTGCTCGGGGGCGCTTCGCGAGGAGATCGAGCTGGCCTCGCGAACCATCGGCGTGCTGGGGCAGTTCCGCCTCATCGTCTCCGCAGAGGACGTTTTCCGCGGAAAGCCCGATCCGCAAGGATACCGCCTGTGCCTGGAGCGGCTCTCCGCCTCCTGCCGGAAGCCCCTTGCCCCCTCGCGCTGCCTGGTCGTGGAAGACTCCCCCGCCGGCATCGAGGCCGCCCGGGGCGCCGGGATGAAGGTGCTGGCGGTGACCAACTCCTACCCGCGCGACCAGCTTGGCCAAGCGGATCGCATCGTCACCTCGCTGGCGGAGGTAATGATCGACCAACTGGAGAGTCTCTGTCGCTGATGCGGTCGCCATGTGCGGCTTGACGAGCCTTGCCGTTCCGCAGCCATCGGTCGATGGTCGCGGCGGCGGTCTTGCCATCGCCCATTGCCAGGATGACGGTGGCGGCCCCACGGACGATGTCGCCTCCGGCGAATACCCCGGGGATGGAGGTCATGCCATCGGCGTCGATTTCGATATAGCCCCAGTTGTTGAGCTTCAGTCCCTTGGTGGAGCGGGTCAGCAGCGGGTTGGCGTTGGTGCCCACGGCGACGATCACCGTGTCGCATGGAATCTGGAAGTTGCTGCCCTCGATGGGCTTGACCTTCCGCCGGCCGTCCTCGCCCGGGGCGGTCAGTTCCATCTTCACGCATTCCATGCCCGCCACCCAGCGGTCGGCGTCGCCCAGGACCCTCACCGGGGCGGCCAGGAAGTGGAACTCGATTCCTTCTTCCTTGGCGTGATGGATTTCCTCGATGCGGGCGGGCATCTCGGCCTCGCCGCGCCGGTAGACGATCATCGCCCGCTGTGCCCCCAGGCGCTTGGCGGTGCGGACGGCGTCCATGGCCGTGTTTCCGCCGCCGATGACGGCGACCACCTTGCCCCTCCGCAGCGGCGTGTCGGAGGCGGGTGAGCGCCCCGCGCCCATGAGGTTGACGCGAGTGAGATATTCGTTGGCCGAATAGACGCCCTTGAGGTTCTCGCCGGGAACCCGCATGAACTGCGGCAGGCCCGCTCCGACGGCGATGAAAACAGCGTCGAAGCCTTCCGTGCCCAGCAGGTCGTCCAAGCTGTAGGTCTTTCCGATCACCACGTTGCAGCGGATCTCCACGCCCGATTTGCGCAGGCGGTCCACCTCGGCGTCGACGATAGCCTTGGGCAGGCGGAATTCCGGAATGCCATAGACCAGCACGCCGCCGGGTCGGTGGAACGCCTCGAAGATCGTGACCTTGTGGCCCATCTTGACCAGTTGCCCCGCCGCCGTCAGACCGGCGGGTCCCGAACCGACCACGGCCACGCGGAAACCGCTGTCGGAGGGGGGCGATTCGGCGGCCTGGCCTTGACGATGCTGCCGCGCCCAGTCGGCGATGAACCGCTCCAGGTGCCCGACGGCCACCGGCTCGCCGTTGCGGCCGCGGATGCACTTGTCCTCGCATTGGATTTCCTGCGGGCAGACCCTCCCGGCCAAGGCGGGCAGGTCGTTGTCCAGGTACAGCAGCGCCGCCGCCTGGGCAAACTGGCCCCGCGCGACGAAGTCGAGGAATTCGGGAATTCGCACGGCCACCGGGCAGCCGGAGATGCAGGGGGCGTTCTTGCACTGGAGGCAACGTCGTGCCTCCAACATGGCTGTCTGCTCGGTGAAACCGAGGTTGACCTCCTGGAAGTCCTTGTTGCGGACGTCGGCCGGCCGCTGGGGCATTGCCTGCCGCGGGATGGCCATCCGTTCCTTGGCCGTCAGCTTGTTGGTCGGCTCGGTCATTGTTCAGTTGGCCCTTCCAGTGAGCCGGCAGTGGTCCATCGCCTCCGACTCCTGCCCGCGATACATCGCCAACCGGTCGGCCAGTTCATCGAAGTCAACCAGATGGCCGTCGAATTCCGGTCCGTCCACGCAGGCGAACTGGGTCTTTCCTCCGATGGTCACGCGGCAGCCCCCGCACATGCCCGTGCCGTCGATCATGATGGGGTTGAGGCTGACGATGGTCTTGACGGCAGGGGAGCGCGTCATCTCCGCCACCGCCCTCATCATGGGCACGGGGCCTACGGCGTAGACGACGCCCACGGGCGGTTGAGCGCCGGCCAGCAGTTCCCTCAGGGCGTCGGTGACCAAGCCTCTTCGGCCATAGCTTCCATCGTCGGTGGTCACCAGGACCTCGCGGCAGATGGCCTTCATCTCATTTTCAAGGATGACCAGTTGGCGCGTGCGTCCGCCGATGATGGCCGTGACGGTGGTTCCGGCGGCGGCAAGGGCCTTGGCGATGGGGTACACCACGGCTGTGCCCACCCCGCCGCCGATGCAGACGGCGTGGGCGCAGGTCTCCAGGTGCGTGGGGCGTCCCAGCGGACCGACGATGTCCTGCACGGATTGACCGGCCTGAAGGTTGCCCAGGAGCGTGGTGCTCTTGCCGACCTGCTGGATGACCAGGCTGATGGTCCCGGCTTGGACGTCCGTTTCAGCGATGGTCAGGGGGATGCGTTCCTTGTCCTCCGCCAGGCGTACGATGACGAACTGCCCCGGCTGGCGGATACGGGCGATCCGTGGGGCTTCCACTTCCAGCCTTACCACCTGCGGACTTAACACCGTGCGATCTACTACGCGATGCATCTGCCTCTCCCGGTCAGGATTACCGAGGGTAGCTGATGATCGACAAGATTCTTGTTGCCCACAAGTTAAACAACATTGTGAAGGTTATCACAAACGAGATTCACAAAAGGCCCTTACGGGCCTTTTCGACAATGGGGATTATACTCCAATACACCTGTCAGGCAGATAATTTTCGCTCTATAGAGCTTATCACAAGGTCCAGAAAGGAGTTATGACTTGGCAATCCTGCGCGATCCCCCACCGGTTTCCCGCCGTTTTCCCGCGGCCAGGTGAATGGCCAGGACGGTCACATCGGCGGGCGTGATGCCGCTGACCCGCAGCGCCTGGCCCAGAGATCGCGGGCGGATAATGGTGAGTTTCTCCCTGGCCTCCTGCCGCAGGTGGCTGACGATAGCATAGTCAATGGAATCGGGAATCAGCTTGCCGTCCATTTCCTCCATCCGTTTGGCGGCTGACTGTTCCTTAATGAGGTACCCCGCATAGCGTGTGTCGATGACGGCTGACGCCAATGCGGCGGGCTGCTTGCCTGCTAATTCAGCCAACTCTCCACCCGCGCGGGCCACGATCTCCTCAACCGGCATGTCCGGCCGGCGGAACCAGTCGCGCAGAGACTTGCCGTCCACTCGCATTGTCTCCAAGAGCGTCTCGATACGCTGCCTGGCCTGGCGTTTGTCCTGATAGCGTCGCCAGCGGGCGTCATCAACCAATCCGATCTCCCGGCCGATCTCGGTGAGCCGGGTATCGGCGTTGTCGGCCCGCAGGCTGAGGCGGTGCTCCGAGCGGCTGGTGAACATGCGATACGGTTCGCTGACGCCCTTGGTGACCAGGTCGTCGATCATCACGCCGATGTAGGTCTGATCGCGACGGAGGACCAGTTCGGCTTGGCCCCGCGCCTTCAGTGCCGCGTTTGCCCCGGCCAGCAGGCCCTGTCCGGCGGCCTCCTCGTATCCGGTGGTTCCGTTGACCTGCCCGGCCAGATACAGTCCCTCCACGGCCTTGGTCTCCAGCGTGGCCTTCAATTGCGTCGGCGGGAAATAGTCGTATTCGATGGCGTAGCCGAACCGCACGATCCTGGCGTCGGCCAGACCCGGGATGAGGCGGACGATCCGCTCCTGCAACTCCGCTGGTAGCGAGGTGGAGATGCCGTTGCAGTAGACCCAGTTGGTGTCGCGCCCCTCGGGTTCCAGGAACACCTGATGGCCGGTCTTGTCGGGGAAGCGGACGATCTTGGTCTCCAGCGACGGGCAGTATCGCGGTCCGGTGGAGCGGATCTGCCCGGTGAACATCGGGGCGCGGTGCAGGTTGTCGCGGATGAGCGCGTGGACTTGCTCATTGGTGAAGGTGATCCAGCAGGGGATCTGTCGAACGTCCAGGGAGTCGTTGGCGAAGGAAAACGGCGTGGGCGGGTCGTCGCCGTCCTGGCGCGTGCACTGGCTGTAGTCGATCGTCTCGGCTGCCAGGCGCGGGCAGGTTCCGGTCTTAAGCCTGCCGCGCGCCAGGCCCAGGCCGGCCAGCGAATCGCTCAATCGCGATGCGGCGGGTTCGTCGTATCGCCCACCCGGCCAGGTGCGATCTCCCAGGTGCATCAGGCCGTTGAGGAAGGTTCCCGCCGTCACGATGGCAGCACGGCAGGAGAGAGTTTCCTCGCCGCCGTTAGCCGTACGGAGGCGGACGCCGGCCACCCTGCCGGCGGATACGAGGATTTCCGTCGCCTCGCCGGTAAGGATCGCCAGGTTATCGCGACGGGCCAAGGCGGCCTGCACCCAGGCGGCGTAGGCGTGGCGGTCGGACTGGCAGCGGGGGCCCCAGACGGCCGGGCCTTTGGAGCGGTTGAGCATGCGGAACTGAATGCCCGTGGCGTCGGCGGCCCGGCCCATCAAACCGCCCAGGGCGTCGATCTCGCGGACGATCTGGCCCTTGCCGATGCCCCCAATTGCCGGGTTGCAGGACATCGCCGCGACGGTCTGGCCCGACAGCGTCACCAGGGCGACACGCGCCCCCAGCCCAGCCGCCGACCAGGCGGCCTCGGCGCCCGCGTGCCCGCCGCCGATGACGACGATGTCAAAGTCCCGTTCCACGACGGGATTGTATCACGCCTGCCCGTTCGGTTCAGCCGGCCCCGGTAGCGTCGCGGAAACCTGGGGGACAACCTGTGACACCCGCGCCGCCAGAACGCTCTGGTCGATGGGTCCATACTGCTGCCCGGCGAGGTGACAATACCATTGTTTCATGTCTGCTCTCCCACCCCAGGCTGGCGGAGACCGGCGACGGGGCGAAACGGTCGGCTCAACCCACGCACACGATGAGGTAAACCCAGTTGGCCAGCAGCAGCCCCGCAGCCAGCACGCCCGCGGCCTTGCGTTCGCCGCCCGACAGCTCCACGCGCAGGCCCAGTCCCAGCGTCGCGCGGGCCAGCAGGGCAGCCGAGGCCAGGATCGCCACGCACAGGGCCAGCGGATTATATGCCCAGGCCGCGCCGGCGTGACCGCCAAAAAGGGCAAGCACGCCTCGCGTCAGGCCGCAGGTGGGGCAGGGCAGCCCGGTCAGCCTTCTGAACAGGCATAACTCCATCGGTTGGCCCATCGTCCAGGCCAGCCATTGCGCCGCGGCGACCATAGCCAGCCAGCCCAGCACGATGCCTACCGCCCACGCCGGCCAGTACGGCAGGCGAGATGCCTTATGTAGCTGAAGGGTCATGGATGGAAGCGGTAGAAATGGTGTTGCATTGACATTCCGTGGCTGGCAAGGGCCATGATGATCGGTACCAGGAATCCCACAACGGCCAAGGCCACGCTGATGATTCCGCAGACTTTTCCGGCCCGAGTGCTGCCCTCGCCGGAGCGGTCCATTCTCCCCGCGGCCATCTCGCGGAGGTCGTTGTTGGCCATCACCCATGCGATGATGCCGCCGATGAAGCAGCAGGCGATCCCGATGATCCCCAGGGCCAGGACGGTCCCGCCCCGGTGCGGCCGGACCATGGGCGGCGGCGGGGGGGTGACGGTGAAGACCGTCCCCTCCACCGTGCTGGCTGGCGCCCAACCGCTCATGCCCTCGCACCAGACCTGGTCGCTGGGGCGCAGGCGCCCCTCCCGCGCCCAGGATCGCAACTGTTCCTCACTGATGGGTCCGTATTGCTGCCCGTCGATGTGGCAATGCCATTGTTTCATAACGCCCGCCCTTTCTGATCTGTCTTGTTTGTACGCCGCCTACGCGAACAGCGCCTCGACGAACCGATCGGGGTCGAAGGGTTCGATGTCCTCGTAGCTCTCGCCCAGGCCGACGAACTTGACGGCCAGGTTCACCTCGTTGCGGATGGCGACGACGATTCCGCCCTTGGCCGTGCCGTCGAGCTTGGCCAGGAAGATGCCCGTGACGTCCACAGCCGAGGCGAAGGCCCTGGCCTGGTGGATGGCGTTCTGGCCGGTTGTGGCGTCCAGGACCAGCAGCACCTCGTGGGGCGCGCCGGGGATGCGGCGGGAGACGACGTTGCGGATCTTGGTCAGTTCCCGCATGAGGTTGTCCTGGGTGTGCAGGCGTCCGGCGGTGTCGACCAGGAGGATGTCGGCCGAGCGGGCCTTGGCGGCATCGCAGGCGTCGAAGGCCACCGAGGCGGGGTCTCCGGCGCCCTTGACGATCTCCACGCCGATGCGGTCGGCCCAGATGCTCAGTTGTTCCACCGCCGCGGCGCGAAAGGTGTCCGCCGCCGCCAGGATGACCTTCTTGCCCTCCTGCTTGAATTGCCAGGCGAGCTTGGCCACCGAGGTGGTCTTTCCCGAACCGTTGATGCCGGCGACCAGGATGACGGTGGGGGGCGAATCGGCCAGGCGGATGCCGCGGTCGGCGGGCGGCCAGGAGCTTTTCAAGTCGGCCTTGAGAAACTCCAGGACATCCTCGGCCCTGGCCAGCCGCTTGTCCTTGTAGGCGGCTTGGAGATCGGCCTTGATGCTCGCCGCCGTGGCCACGCCGATGTCGGCCTGGATGAGCCTGGCCTCCAGTTCATCCAGCAGGGCGTCATCCAGTTGCCTGCCGGTCAGCATGGACTTCAGCGAGCCGACCAGCCGTTGGCGCGTGCGGGCCAGGCCCGTCGCCAGCTTCTCCAACGCCCGCGCGAACATCGCCGCCATGGGTCGTGACTCCAGAAAGAAAGCCGACCAAGGGATTCGAACCCTCAACCCCGGCTTTACGAAAGCCGTGCTCTACCGTTGAGCTAGGTCGGCGCGACGTACGGCGTGCGACACTATGTTAAACCTCATCGGCCCGTGGCGACAAGGTCTTTTGCGGCGCGGGTGTCACCGCGACGAGGCCGCCCCCGGGGGACGCGCCGGCTAGGGCGTCGCCGGGCCTGCCCCGGCCAGGTACGCCAGCGATGGCGGCGGCCAGGCGGGCGAGGTGATCCAGGGCACGACGTAGGTGTAGACGAAACCGCTCCTGGTGGTGCTGGAGTGCGCGCCGACCAATCCCCCGGCGGCTTCGCCGGTCAGTTCCATCTCGTAGAGCCGAAGGTAGGCCTGGTACTTTTCAATCTTGTCGCTGGAGCGAGGTTTGTCAAAGCCGATGGCCCCGGCGGCCGGCCCGCGGGTGCCGTCGACGTTGCCCGCCAAGGTGGTGCCCACGACCAGGAAGCCCACGTCGGCCTTGGTGTAGATGTTGAGGATGCCGTTGCGGCAGCGGCTCAGGGCCTTGGTGAGGTCGTAGGCGCTGGAGATACTGGCCGAGAGGAGCACCAGACCGTCGATTTTTCGGTCTTCCGGGAGCGCCTCGGCCGCGAAGACGGCCACCCCGCCGCCTCCGCTGTGGCCGATGAGATGCACCGGTCGGTCGGGGTAGTTGTCCTGGTAGGACATGATCATCCGGGCGATGCGCCGGCCCTCCAGACGGTTGCCGATGAAGTCCATCTGGTTGAGCAGCGGTCCGGCGATGGGGACGGGCCGGCCCCAGGAGTAGATGGGCATGGCCCTGTCGATATCCGCGGCGACCAGTCCCTCGCGAATCTGATGGTTGAGGGGACTTTCGCCCTCGATGCCCGGAAGGATGATGATCAGCCCGTTGGAGAGTCGTTCGATGGTCTCGAAGCGCGCGTTTCCGCCGCCGGAGCAGCCGCCGGCCAACACAAGCGCCGCCATCCACGCGGTCAGAATCGCCATGCGCATCGGAGAACTCCTCGGCCTCCCGCGGACCAGGCGTCGTATGCGCCGCCAGACGCCTTTGTCGAAAGCAACGCGGTAGTTTATGACCTTCCTTGCCGATAAACAAGCAAAGGCCGTCCGGGCCGGCGCCGCGAAATTTTTGTTGAAAAGCCTCCGCCGAAACGGCCAATATGAGTTTGGCGAGGTACGTTGGAGTCCTTGAATTTCCGCGAGGTGTCCCATGCCTCCCAATGGCAAACAGGACCGCGATGACTCCCGCGACGGACAGGGGGATTACGTCCCGGCGGTCTTCGCGCGGTCAAAGGAAGAGGCCGAGGAATATCGCCAACTCCTGGACGACTACGATATCCCCGCCATTATCCCCGCCGAGGAGGACGAAGCCGCGCTTCTATCCCGTCGGGGCAAGGCGGGGATGAGCCGGGGAGTGCCCATCCTGGTGCCCGAGGCGATGCTCGACGAGGCCAGCGAGGTCATCGCCGATCGCGACAACGCCGATGAATTCGACGTCGACGAAGACGACGATGGGGAGCTGGACGAAGACGACGAGTTCCTCGTGGAGGAGGAAGCGGTAGGCGAACTGGTCGAGCCTCCCGACGATCCCGACGAGGAAGAAGATGAGGATGATGATGAGGAGGACGAGGACTTCCTCAAAGAGGATGACTCCTCCGATGAGGATGCCGACGACCAGGAAAGTTGAGATCACCGGACCGGACCCGGGGGATCTTGCCCGGTGCGTTGGTCACCTTGGCGTTGGAGACGATGCCCCTTTGTTCGTGGCCGCGGGAGAAGTTCATTTCCGCGTCTCCTTTGACCGATAAGATTCCCATGGAATCCAACGACGCAACCGTACAGCCCACCCCGCCGGGCGAAGGCGCCACCATCGAGGCCACCGCTTCCGAGCCGCCCTACAGCGGTCCGAACCGCCGTGGGGGCGACCGTCGCCAGGACGTCACGGACCGGCGAAGCGGTTTGGACCGCCGCCGCGGACCGGGGCGGCGCCGCAGTGAGAACCGCCGCTCGGCTGAAGAAGGCGAAATGACCGCCGAGCAGTGGGAATTCATCCAGGCCGTCAACGATTACAAAAGCGTCAATAATCGCCCCTTCCCCACCTGGACGGAGGTCCTGGATATCGTCACGGCCTTGGGCTACAGAAAGGTGGCGGAACGCGGGTACATTCGCTAGAATGTCCTGTCAAGCTCCCTGGAGCGGCATGCCATGTCGGTGCTGGCAAATCTTGGCCTTTCGGTGCAGATCGTCACGGTCGTGGTGCCCGTGGCGGTGTATTTCCTCATCCTGGGGCTGCTCAACAGTAGGCGGCGTCCGCAACTGTTGACCGGCCGGCAGGATTTCGCCCTTCTGATCGTCGCCCTCAGCCCGCTGGTGATACTGCCGGCGATGGATTTCCTGCGGGCCAACCCCCTGGCCATTGCCGCCGGCGCCGTCGCCGCCGCGGCGATTCTGCTGGCCCCGCCGGGAGGGACATGGGTGATCTACAACCTCCACGCCGCCCTTGCCCGCGAGGTCGTTGCCGACGCTTTGAAGGCAATGGGGATGGACTTCGTCGTCGAGGGTGGCGGTTTTCGCCTTCCCGGGCGAGACATCCGGGTGGAACTCAACAGTTTCTCACTGCTTCGCAACGTCTCCATCCGCCTGCGAGGCGGAAGCTCGGAACTGTCGCGTTCGTTCCACGAGGCCCTTTCCCGCAGACTGGCGGAGATTTCCGTCCCCGCCCACGTGATGGGGGTGTCGCTGTTGCTGGTCGCCACGGCCATGCTGGCCGCCCCGCTGGTCCTGCTGGCCGGCGACGTTCCGGAGATCGTCCGGGTCATCAGCGACCTGCTCTACTAGACTCCCCTGGGGAGATCCCACCCGTCACGACGTCAGCCACCTCTTGATCTATTATCCATGTGCCTGGATCATTGTGTTACCTATGCAACCGGATTGGACCGTCCGGTATCGCGGGCATTTGTCCTGGGTTCATCGTTGCCTGCCGGGAAAGAAGGCCAGATAATGGCGACCATGGATAATCGGCTGTGCTGGAGCCGCTGGATGTCCGCTACTGACGAATAGGGTCCGCGCAGATGTCGCTGGGTGTGTTCGACGACTATCGGCGAGGGTGTTGATGAACCAGGATGGCAGGCGAGCTGGCCTGAACGAATCGTTCTTGCAGGGCTCCTTGCGATGCGATCTGGGGGCTCTGTAAGAAACGTAATAGTGTTATTTATGTCCCCCTGGATTAAACTGTTATCTACCTTCTCGGTTGCACGGAACTCCCGAGAGCATCCTGTGACCGTCTCTCAGGCCGGTTGCCACAAGGATACCTTGACAAACCTTTTCGTCGGTCGGCATTTGGCCCTGGTGGTAGGCGTTTATGTGGCGGCACTGGCCTTTACCATGTCGGCCATTCATCCCATTGCGACGAGACTTGCTCCCGGGATCGATTGCCCAAGATATTGGCCGATGGGGGTCTTCAAGCTGAAAAATTTCCTCAGCGGCGGAAATGTTCACAATCTAGCTTACTTTGCCATGAGCAGTGCGGTTTTTGTACTGGTTATGAAGTCGCGGCGGGTGGTGCTGGCCAATGTGGCCACAATGTTATCCGTCTGTGTTCTGCTGGTTATCTCCACCAACCTCATTCAAGGCCCGCAACTTGGACTGGCCCGGCCGACCTACGAGAAAGGGGGCGTCGAGCAGTACTACAATGACGCTTTGGCCGTCAGGTCAACCGGCGACTTTCTGCGCAGGTTCGCAGACATCCAACACACGCTGAGCGCGCATGCTCGAACCCACCCGCCTGGAGCAACTCTGGTTTATTACTGGGCCAAGCAATTTTGGCCCAGTCCGTCCGCCATTTCGATCCTGATCGCAACGGCAGCTACGTTTGGAACAGGGTTACCACTTTACATGCTGCTGTTAGACCGTATCCAACGCAGTCGAGCATTGTTCCTGACCTTCGTTTTCCTGCTGATACCGAGCATCCAGGTTTACTATCTTGCCAGTCTTGATGCCCTGGTTGCAGGTGTCGTCCTGGCCGTGGTGCTGTTCTATACCAGACCCAAGAGCTTCCCTGGTATCATCGGTGCCGGTGGGGCCTTTTTTGCCGCAAGTTCGCTAACATTCGCCGCAGTGTTCCTGTTGCCTGTCTTGCTTGGTTACGAGGTTCTGTGCCGACGAAACGTCGCACGATTCACGGCCGTACTGGCAATTGCCACTGGCGCCCACTTGGTTGTGTACTACACAAGTGGGTTCAACTACATCGCGGGTGTTTCCACTGCCTCGCGCCTGGAAAATCCCCACGGCTTTCGTCTGCTTTGCGACACCGGCAGCTACATACTTACGCGATTTGAGAACATCGCTGAGATCCTGGTGTTTCTAGGGCCTTTCATGATCCTGCTGGGATCGAGAGGACTGCGCGTGTTGCGTTCTCAAAAGGAGTTTCGAGACTGGTACGTGCTCATGCTGCTTGCGGTGGGCACGCTGCTTGCGATGTTCGCCACCGGGGCGTTCCGCACGGGTGAGACGGGCAGGACCTGCCTGTTCATCTTCCCATTCCTGTTCCTTCCCGTGGCCGCATACCTGGGGAACAGGCAATTGAATGAGCGGGATGAGATTCTTCTGCCCCTTCTGCTGTTTGCCCACACGGTTATCTTTCAGGCAATGGGGCGATATTACTGGTAGCAGGCTCTGCGGGATGAAACCGTGAAAGCACGGCTCCGTACCGGCTCGTTGAAGCGGCGTCAACGGCCTCCTCTGGAAGTGGGGTGTGTGGAGGATGCAGACTGTCGCAGAGCGGCCAGCCAGACCGGATGCGCTCCGCCCGGGGGACTCGACCGGGTCACGCCGTCAGCCACTTTTTCATCCACGCAACGGCCAATGTACCGTTCCAGCGGTGCCCGCCGTGGAAGACGTCGTGGCGGATGCGATCGGCGGCGCCGAGCAACTCATATGCGGCGGAGGCAATCCGCACCTGTGGATAGACGTTCTCCAGTCCGTTGATTCCGTTGAGTTTGTCCTGGTCGCCGGTTTCGATGACCAGCGGACGAGGCGCGATCATCGCGCCAAGGTCGCCCATGTCGAAGTGTTCCCATAGACCCGGCGCGACGTTGCAGGAGCAGTTGCCAGGCATCTCCAGCAGCGATTCGGCCACGCCGTAGAAATACCCGCTGACCACGGCGCAGGCGACGCGCGTGTCCAGTATCGTCAGGCTCAGCGCCTGCCAGCCGCCGCCGCTGAAACCGGCGCAGCCGATGCGGTCGGGTAGGACGTCTTCCCGCTGGAGCAGGTGGTCCAGCAGGCGCATCAGGTCGAAGGTCCACATGCCGATCACGGGCATCTCCAGGCCGGCACCCATGACCCCAAGGAGATGGCAGGAGCCATCCAGCGGCCTGGCGCGGACTTCCGGCTCCTGGCGCTCGCCAAAGCCCCGCGCGTCGGGGCAGACAGCCAGCAGGCCAGCGCGGGCGAACTCCACACCATAGGCATAGTTGTATCTGGCGATTGCCTCGGCGATTTGCGGGTTGTCGGCGACACCCGCCACGGCGGCCTTGCCTCCGCCTCCGTGCCCGTGAGGGCAAATTACCGCCGGAGCGCGACCCGTCAGGCCCTTGGGTCGCAGCAGGAAGAAGGGCATGGTGACGCGCGGTTCGGTTTCCATCAACCAATGCTCGCGGGAGTAGCCGCCGCAATCGACCGAGTCGGTCATTCGGGCGTTGGCCGGGGCGGGAGTCATCCTTGCCAGGCCCAGGAGTTGAGCGAGCCTGGCTCGCGCCGCGGCGGACCAGGCAGTCCACTCTTCGGCCGATTGGGCCTGCATCGCCATCCGCCGGCCCTGGGCGGCCAGGTGCTCGCGAAGCTGCCCGCGGGAGTCGTAGTATTGTGGATCATCCGGTGTCGCCGTCATGCGCGTATCTCCTTCCTGAAGCCCCGGCCGGTGGTCAGGCTCCCGGCAACGGAAGCGAAAATTCGGTTGAAATCGCCGCCGGCGTGCCTTAAAGTACCCTGCTTACACTGACGAGATCGAGTATCGGGCAGACCCATGAAAGAAAAGATACATCCAGGGTACAAGGAAAGCACGGTCACCTGTGCCTGCGGGTTCAGTTTCAAGACCCACTCCACCCGCGGCAACTTGCAGGTGGATATCTGCGCCAACTGCCACCCTTTCTACACCGGCAAGCAGAAGTTTGTGGACACAGCCGGGCGGGTGGAGAAGTTCCAGCGGAAGTTCGGCGGCGACTATTTCAGGAAGCCGGCCGAGCGGGCCAAGAAGTAGCTGTCCGACCATCCAACGCCGACGTTCCCTCATGAACCGTCGGCGTTTTTGTATGGTCATTTCGCCCGATCCAGCCGGTGGCGCGGTCCATCCGGCGCGAAGGTGAGTCCCAGGCCATGTCTGATCCGAATGAAATCCTGATCGCCAAGCTGGAGGAGCTGGAGCGACGCTACGTCGAGACGGCCGGTTGGATGAGCGATCCCGCCGTCGCGCGCGACGCGGGGAAGATCGTCGCGCTGGCCAAGGAGCACGCCCGGCTCGGCAGGATCGTCGAACCGTACCGCGCGTACAAGACCATCGAGGGCCACCGCCTCCAGGCACAGTCGCTGCTGGACGATCCCGCCGCCGAGGCGGACATGAAGGAACTGGCCGCCGGCGAGATCGATGCGTTGCTACGCCAGGCCCACGACGCGCTGGAGGAGGTCAAGGGCCTGTTGGTGATGAGCGACGACCAGGAGATCGACTCGGTGGTCCTGGAGATCCGCGCCGGAACCGGTGGGGAGGAGGCGGCGCTGTTCGTCGCCGACCTGCTGGGAATGTACCGCCGTTACGCCGAGGGCCGGGGCTGGAGCTTTGAGCTGCTGTCGGCAAGTCCCACCGACATGGGCGGTTTCCGCGAGATCATCCTGTCGGTCAAGGGCGAGGGCGCCTGGAGCCGCCTGGGCTATGAAGCCGGAGGGCACCGCGTCCAGCGGGTGCCCAAGACCGAGGCGCAGGGGCGCATCCACACCTCCGCGGCCACCGTGGCGGTGCTTCCCGAAGGCCAGGATGTCGAGGTCGCCATCGATTGGGACAAGGACGTCCTGGAGCATACCAGCCGGGCGGGCGGACCCGGTGGGCAAAACGTCAACAAGGTCGAGTCCGCCATTCGCCTGGAGCACATTCCCACCGGTATTACCGTCTCCATGCGGGACGATAAGAGCCAGCACAAGAACCGCGCCAAGGCGCGGCGGGTGCTGTCCCTGCGCGTGCAGGAGCATTTCCGAAGCCGGCGCCTGGCCGCCGAGGCCGCGGCGCGCAAGGCCATGATCGGATCGGGCGACCGCTCGGAGCGCGTGCGAACCTACAACTTCCCCCAGAACCGCTGCACCGACCATCGCCTCAAGGGCCAGGGCCAGGAAGGCGCCAACTTCAACCTACAGCAAGTCCTCGCCGGGGACATGGACGAGTTGATCAAGGCCCTGATCGCCCGTGACCGCCAGCAGCGCCTGGACAACCTCTGATCCAATTCGGACCGACGGCATGGCGATATCGGACGGTCGTCAGTTCCATTGCGATTCATTTCAGTAGAGTTTAAGCCGCGAACCCACGCGAACCGGACGAACAAAAACTGAATTTTCAATTCTCTCAACAAGTTCGCGGAGTTAGCGTTGTTCGCGGCTGAAAAATAGTGATGGGCCATCCCAAAGAGATGTTGTCACTCCCTTGACGCATCGCTTTGCGGGTGCGTATCTTCGCGATCGGAATCGACTTGAAACATCGCATGAATTCCACCGCCAAGATTGCCATTATCGGTCCCGGCAAGGTCGGCACGGCCATCGGTTTACTCGCGCGGCGGGCCGGTTGGCCCGTGGTCGCCGTTGCCGGCAGGAACCGCCGCCGCACCGCCTTGGCGGCGCGTGCCATCGGCGGGGGCGTTCGGGCATGCACGCCCGCCCAGGCCGCCGCCGCGGCGGATCTGATCCTCCTGACGGTTCCCGACGGCCGCATCGGTGGCGTCTGCGACGCCTTGGCCGCACGGGGCGCCTTGGCCAAGGGCGCCATCGTCGCCCATTGTTGCGGGGCGCTGGGCAGCGAAGTGCTGGCCTCGGCGCGGCGGGGCGGTTGTCCGGTGGCCTCGATGCACCCGCTGGCGACGTTTCCGACGGTCCGCTTGGCCATCGAGTTGCTGGCGGGGACGTACTGTTTCATCGAAGGCGACCGGCCGGCCGTGGCGGTCCTGAGGCGGCTGGCAAGGGACATCGGCTGCACGCCGGTGGCGATTGCTCCCTCGGCCAAACCGCTCTACCATGCCTCCGCCGTGGTGGCCTGCAACTACCTGACGGCGATGATGGACGCCGCCGTCGCGCTGGCCCGGCAGGCGGGAATCCCTCGCAAGGTCGCCTGGAAATCGCTGGAGCCGCTAGTCAGGGCGACCCTGGACAATATCGCACGCCTGGGGCCGGAAAAGGCCCTCACCGGTCCCATCGCCCGCGGCGATGCGGCCACCATCGCCGGCCATCTCAAGGCGATGGAAGCCGTCACGGCCGACCTGAAGGGCTTGTACAAGTCGCTGGGCAGGTGGACGGTGGGCCTCGCCCGCCGCAAGGGCACGCTGACGGCGGCCAAGGCCCGGAAGATACGAAAGCTGCTGGAAAAATAGGAGTCACCAATCCCATGAGCGCAAAGATCATCGACGGCGAGGCCGTGGCGGCGGAAATCACCGCGCAGGTCGCGGCCGAGGCAGCCGAAATGTCCAAGACAGGACGGCCCCCGCATCTGACAGCCGTGCAGGTGGGGGAGAACCCCGCCAGCAAGATATACACCAACATGCAGGCCAAGAGTTGCCAGGCGGTGGGCATCGCCTACGAACTGCTGAACCTGCCCGCCGAGATGACCCAGGCGCAACTGCTGGCCGAGATCGAACGGCTCAACGGCGATCCCAAGGTCACCGGCATCATCCTCCAGATGCCCACCCCGCCGCCCATCGACGCCCGCGCCGTCCAGGTGGCCATCTCCCCGGCCAAGGACGTCGAGGGCATGGGACCGGTCAACATGGGCAGGCTTTTCTACGGCGGCGGGGTCGTCGCCCCATGCACCCCCCTGGCCGCGGTGGAACTTCTGAAACGCACCTGCCCGGACCTGGCCGGCAAAGAGACCGTCATCGTCGGCCACAGCGAGATCGTCGGAAAGCCCATCGCCATGATCCTGCTGGCCAGCCTCAACGCCTCTCCGACGGTCACGCTCTGCCACGTGGCCACCCGCGACCTGGGCGCCCACACGCGGCGGGCGGAGGTGCTCTTGGTGGCCACGGGCGTCAGCCAGGCCCGCTGGTTGGGCTACAGCCGCCGAAAGAAAAAACAAAAAGACCTGCCCCCGCCGGACCTCTCGCCGCTGATTTCCGGCGACATGCTGCGCGAGGGCGCCATCGTCATCGACGTTGCCATCAACCGCATCCCCAAGGGCTTCGACGCCGACGGCGACCCCCTCAAGAACGACAAGGGCAAGGACGCCATGATCACCGTCGGCGACGTGGACTACGACGCGGCGATGGAGAAGGCCGCCGCCATCACCCCCGTGCCCGGCGGAGTCGGACCAGTCACCGTCGCCATGCTGCTCAAAAACACCATCGCCTGCGCAAAGGCGACAACATGAGGCTCTGTCGCGGCCAAAATCGCTGCCCTGAGAAGATTAAGAGGAAGAACGATGGCACGAAAGAGATCCCAACTGGTCTGCCAGCATTTGGAGAACATCTCGCGGCGGATGTTGGAGGAATACAAGGACGCTATCCGGGATTTCGTGCGCGGGCGAAATGGCGTATATGCCCTGTATAGGCGGGGCAAGCTGTACTACGTCGGACTGGCCAGCAGCCTGCTGGGACGGTTGAGAATGCATCTACGCGACCATCACGCCGATACCTGGGATCGCTTCAGTGTCTACCTGACCATCGGCACAGGATTCATGAAGGAGATCGAATCGCTGCTCCTCCGAATCGCAACACCATCTGGCAACAAGGTGCGCGGCGAGTTCCTCCGATCTGAAAACCTACTGCCCAAGGTCCGTGCCGAGTACCGTCTCCGGCGATCAGAAGAAGAAGAGGAATTGTTCGGCTTGCTCAAGCGGCGGAAGAAACCGGTAGCCCGAGCCAAACCTTACCCTCATCCCACAGATGGGCGAAAGCCGATCCTGGCGGAGTATGCCGAACAGGTGCGGGTTCTCAAGGCAAGGTACAAGGGCAAGGTGGTGAAAGCTTGGGTTCGTCGTGATGGCCGCATAAGGTTTTGTGGTATTCTCTATACCTCTCCTTCCATGTCCGCTGCGGTGGCATGCAAGAAACCATCCTGTGACGGCTGGACATTCTGGAAGTACGAGCGGGCTCCAGGCGACTGGGTCTTGCTGAATGCGCTTAGGAAGTAGTTCGTAGCAGGTACAGCAGGTTGCCTGGCCACGGCTGGTTGCACGACCGAGAGATTGGTGCCACCCCCAAGTGTCGTTTGCTTGGGGGCCAAATGAATCGCACCCCCAAGCTCCGCGTTGCTTCGCTTGGGTGTGGCGCCCGGCGAAGTGAGTCTTGCGGCTGCCGAGCGGATGCTGGAGTCGGTCGGTATCCGTAGCGACAGGCTGTGGCGCCTCCCGCCTCGGTAGGCGGCGATGCGTCGATGCCAATCTCACCACCAGCGATCGGCCTGCCGCGCTGCAAGTCGTGGAATTCCTTGTTGAACCCCGGAAGCAGGATACAATCGTGCACACACAGCCCACGGCAGTCGTGGGCGGCCAACCAGGAAACTTCGATTGGCTATTGTTCTTGCCATTCTTCTATTGGCATCCGCTCCAACGGTGGGGCCGGCTGCGGATGGCACGGCGGAGGGTCTGTCGATGCAGGATGTCGGTAATCCAGGCGTACCTTGGCCGGCTGTGGACGCTCTTGGCAGGAAGATGCCAAACGGCACATCGCCGCCGATGGCTGACCGCTTCGTGGGCATCTTCTACTTTCTCTGGAACGGGCAACACGACGGCACGCCTGAAGGGCCGTTGAATATCGCGGAGATCATGAAGGCCCAACCCGACGCGCTGCGGGATCCGAATTCCCCGCCGTGGGGTCCGCCTGGGGCCATGTATTTCTGGGCGGAACCGCTGTTGGGCTACTACCTCGAGTCCGATCCGTGGGTGTTGCGGCGTCACGCCCATCTGCTGGCCGACGCGGGCGTTGACACGCTTATCTTCGACGCCACCAATACCCTGACCTACAAGTCCGTATACATGGCGCTCTGCGAGGTGTTTTCGCAGGTGCGCCGGGAAGGGGGCCGGACGCCCCAGATCGCCTTCATGGTGAATACACAGGCCGGCCAGACGGCTCAACAGCTCTACGAGGACCTCTACAAGCCCGGCCTGTACCCGGAACTGTGGTTCCGCTGGCAAGGCAGGCCGCTGATGGTCTGCGACCCGGATGAGGCCGGCCAGGAGGTGAAGGCTTTTTTCACCCTGCGCAAGGCCCATTGGCCCTTCACGCAGGTGAACACGCACAACGCCTGGCACTGGGAAGCCGCCTACCCGCAGGTCTACGGCTACACGGACGATCCGAACAAGCCCGAACAGGTGAACGTCTCGGTGGCCCAGAATCTGCGGCAGGCCGACGGCAAAGTGACGAACATGAGCGGGGGTGACGCTCGAGGCCGGAGTTTCCATCAGGGCAGGCTCGACAAGACGCCCGGCTCGGTGAACTGGGGCCACAACGCGCAGGAACAATGGGAAAGGGCCCTTCAACTCGACCCGCCCTTCGTCATGGTCACCGGCTGGAATGAATGGATTGCAGGCCGGTGGGACAGTCCCAATGAGCCGGTTGTCTTCGTGGACCAGTTCGACCAGGAGTTCAGCCGCGACATCGAGATGATGAAGGGCGGCCACGGTGACAACTACTACTACCAGCTTGTGGCCAATATCCGGCGATACAAGGGCACGCCCCATCTGCCGGCTGCCTCGCCGCCCAAGACCATTGACCTACAGGGCGGCTTCGAGCAATGGGCCGATGTGCGCCCCCAGTTTGACGACCACGACGGCGAGACCATGCCCCGCGACTTCAACGGCGTGGGCAGACTGCATTACACCAACACCACGGGCAGGAATGAACTCATCGCCATGAAGGTCGCCCGCGACGCCAAAAACCTCTACTTCTACGTGCGGACGAAGAAGGCGATTACCCCGCACACCGATCCCAACTGGATGATGCTCCTGCTGGATGCCGACGGCGATCCCGCCACGGGTTGGGAAGGCTATGAATTCATTGCCAACCTCGTCGTGCCAGGCCCTGCCATCACCACGCTCCAACGCAACCGCCGCGGCTGGAAGTGGGAGAAGGTAGCGGACATTGCCTATCGCAAGGCCGGAAACGAGATGCACCTGGCCATCCCGCTGGAAGCCCTGGGTTTGCCGCGGAACGGGGCGGGTTTCGCCGTCAACTTCAAGTGGGCCGACAATATCCAGGTGCCCCCTGACATCATGGACTTTTACGTCAGCGGCGATGTGGCCCCCCAAGGCCGGTTCATGTACCGCTACGCAACCCGGTAAGTCCGCGGCATAGCAGGCCGGTAAACTCACCGAAGGCCCGGCGCGGCCTTGGCGAGGCCGGGTTTCCCGCGGAATCGGCCCCTATACGGGGAACCACTTTCGCCAGTCGTCGGACAGGCCGTAGGCGCGGATGTTGTGGGCCATGGTCTTGTCACACTCGCAGGTCTTTGGGGCCGTCGCGATAGCGGCGGCAACCTGGCCGACGATCTGGCTCATAGCCGCGACGGTCCCGGCGAGGCGCTGACCCTCGGACTTGGGCATCAACCCTCCGAACAGGTCGCCGGCGGCGAAAGGTCGATGCCGGCTGCCCGTCTCGGCGTAATTGACCACGTAGCAGACGGCCGCGTAGCAGAGCTGGAGTTCCTTGGCCATGAATACCTCCGGGGCGAAGGCATGGGTGACCACCTCGGCCCCCAGGGAACCCAGGGTACGGACCTCCGCGGGGGTCTCCATCCGTGGGCCTTCGCAGACGGCGGCGGTGCCCGTGGCGCGGTAGACCAGCTTCATCTCCGCCAGCACCTCGGCCACCAGGCGGCGCAGCGTGGGGCAGAAGACGGGGAACTGCCGCAGGAAGCCCAGGGGCGTGTCCTCGAAAAACGTCCTGGCTCGCAGGTGCGTCTGGTCGATGACGTCGTCGAGGATCACCAGGTCGCCGACGGCGATGTTGTGGGTGATCGCGCCGCCGGGTCCCCAGGCCAGGACGTGTTGGGTGCCCAGGTCTTTCAGGGCGTAGAGGTTGGCGCGGTAGTTGATCTTGAACGGGGCGGTCTTGGCCATGCCCGCGCCGTAGCGAGGCAGCAGGTAGAAGCTCGAACCGTCGAAGGGGATCAGGAATATCTCCCCGCTGGGGCCAAAGGGCGTCCGGCGGACGCCGAGGCGCTGCCCGCTGATGCTGCCGGCATCCCACTGCCGGTGCACTTCCTCGCCCGCGATGCAGGCAATGGTTGCGGCCATCGGAGCACTTCCTTGTCATTGTACCGGCAGCCCATGGCGCCGGTGGAGGGAGAGAGCTTCGCGGACATTATGGGGGTGGCAAGGCGGAGATTCAAGCTTTGGATACCGCAACAGCGACGCTGGGCGCATCAAGGCGCGGCGGAAACTAACCGTCGAAGTCCGGCGCGTCCAACCGGACGCGGGGCAGTTGGAAGTGATATCGGCTGGCCCCGGAAAGATCGACGGAATAGAACTGACCGGCGACCAGGCGGACCTTGTCGATGGCGCCGCTGAAACGTCGGCGCATCTCGCCCAGCAGCCCGCCGTCCAGCAGCATCTGGAGCTGGAAGCGATGGGGGGAGGAATCCACCAGGACCGTCAACGTCCCGCGATTGAAACCTTCCAGGGCGGTGTGATTGCGGATGGCGGTGGGGATGACCTCATCCCACACCGAGGCAAGGCTGCTGAGTTGGCGCACCCGCTTGGCCAGGATGTGCCGTGTCAGTAAGCCCAGTGGCTGGCTGATGTGTGCGGCGCGGTCGTTGAATTGCCGCTGGCGCCACACCGTTCGCAGTTGAGCGTCATCCATGACCCTGCTCCTCAGCCGCCCTCCCCCCCCCCGCGGTTGCCAGCCGCTTAAAAACGCCACACTATCTAGATAATCGCCAAAGGCACGCCCCAAGGTTCAGTCAAAACGTTCCCGATCCTTCCGGCCTTGTGAACGGGCTTGTGCCGCTCAGCCTAAATCGACGGGCATGATGACATAAAGGAAGTCGCTGCCGGACTTTATAACCGCAGGTTTGTTGGATGCGTTCATCTCAAAGGAGATGTCCTCGGTATCGACGACGCGAAGGCAGTCGGTCAGGAAGGCCGGGTTGAAGGCCATGTCCACCGCCTCGCCCTCCAGGGTGATCGGACAGGTCACCTCCGCCTCGCCGGCCTCGGGCGCCCGGCTGGACAGCGTGACCTGATCGGCGCTGAAGTTGAGGCGCACGCCGCGGGATTCCTCATCGGTCAGCAAGGCGGCCTGGCGGATGCGATGTTCGAACTCGGCGGTCTTGATCTTGGCCTTGCGGTTGCACTCCTTGGGGATCACATCGGCGTATTTAGGGAAGTTCCCCTGGACGAGTTGGCTGACCAGGACCGCGCGGGCGGTGCGAAGGAGGATCTGGTTTTCCTCCACCTTGACCTCCAGGGTCTCCTCGCCGTCTCCGGCGACCCGCTGGAGGAGATTCATCAGTTTGGCCGGGACGATGGCGGTCACCTCTCGCGCGGCGGTCTTGGGCAGCCCGCCCCGGGCCTGGGCCAGGCGGTGACCGTCGGTGGCCACCAGTTGCAATTTTTTGCCGGTGGCCTCCCACAGCACCCCGGAGATGGCGTAGTGGCTATGCGCCTTGGCGGTGGCAAAGAGGGTCTTGCTGATCATCTTCGACAATGTCTCAGCCGAGACCTGGAAGTCGGCATGGTCGCCGAATTCCGCGACGGCGGGGAACTCGCCAGGGTCGTAACCGAAGATCTTGAACCGGCCGGCGGCCCCGCGGATGACGCAGGCCTCCTTTTCCGTCTCAATGGTCAAGCTGGCTTCGTCGGAGGACTCGCGGACGATGCCTCCCAGCCGCTCTGCCGGGACGAGGGCCTCGCCTTCCTTCTGCACCTCCACGGCCGTGATCTGGTAGCGACAACCCGCTTCCAGATCCGTGGCCAGCAGCGTGAGGGTCTTGTTGGCGGCGATCAGCTTGACGCATTGTAGAACGGGTTTGGGCGTGCGTGTGGCGACGATGCTTCCGATCAGGGCCAAGGCCTCTTGCAACGCAGCCGTTTGCGCGATGACCTTCATGGCGCACCTTCCTGTCCTTGTGAAATGTCTTGCCTGCGACGCGGGTGTTTATACGCCGCCGTCGCCGGTCTTGCAAGAGGCAACGCGGGTGTTTATCGCGCCGCAGGATCCTCGGGTCGTCCCTCAAGGCCATGGCGAAGATCGTGAGACGGAACGGTTACGGACCGTCAGGACGGTTTTTCGTGAAACATTGGCAACTTGGACTGGAAAAACCGCAAAGCCCGCGATATACTTTTGTTGGCAATATCGCTCAGGTTGCCACCTGTCTCACTTAGCTCGCAGGCAGGAGGAATGGTTCAGGACAAGCGCGGTCCGGTTCTGCATGGGGTCCGGTCCGTCGCTTGAGAGGAGACACACATGCTGCTCTGTGTGCTGGCGATTGTCCTTGTATCCGCCATGGCGTTGTCGTTCCACTTGTTCGCCGACTCCGGCATCCACGGCAACGACAAGATCAAGGTGCTCATCGTCGATGCCCACCCCGTCGCGCGCAAAGGGATTCGCCTGCTGCTGTCGCAGGAGAGCGACCTGGAGGTCTGTGGCGAGGCACAGAATGTTGAGGAAGCTATCGACGTCCTGGAACATTGTCGCCCGGACCTGGTGATCGTGGACCCGCACATCAAGGGCAGCGGCGACCTGGACCTCATCAAACATCTGAGCGTGCACCATCCGGCGATTCCGGTGGTGGTCCTGTCGATGCGCGATGAATCCTTCTACGCCGAACGGGCCTTGGAGGCGGGCGCCCGGGCCTACATCACCAAGGAAGAAGGCTCCGAGAAACTCATCGAAGGCATCCACAAGGTGATGACGGGACGTATTGTCGTCAGCGACAAGATTGCCGCGCGGCTGGTCCGCACCTACGCCGGTGGCGCTCCCCTGTAACCACCGCTTCGTTCCAGTCATCCAGGAAACCATGTCGCCATTGCCGTTGACCTTGTCCCCGCCGTGGGTGGTTGCTAAAATGCTTCCTGTTCGCTAGGGGCGTCCCGAGCGGTTTCGGGACTGAGAATCGTACCCTTGGAACCTGATCAACCAATCCCGCTCCGGCGGGGTGAGTTGCGTAGGAAAGCGGACGGAATCGACGTGGGCTGCGTTTATTCCGGCCGCCTTGTAGGGCGGCTGGTTTTCTGCGCGGATAGGCCGGTGCACAGTGGATGTGACATGCATAAGCGAACGTGACCTCACGCCTTGCCAGGCCGGGGAGATCCTCCTGCTCCAGCACCTGGCCTATCCCGACACGCCCCATTTCGCCATGCGGCGGTGGTGTCATTCGCCGCTGGAGGGGGATGACCTTTGGTTTGCTTTCCGCCGCCAGGGACGATTGGTGGGCAGCCTGCGGCTGCTGCACCGCCGTACGAAAACCGTCAGCGGGGAGATGGTCCTGGGGGGCATTGGCAACGTCTGCTCTCATCCCGACGCGCGCGGGCAGGGCGCCGCCAGGGCCTGCATGCGGGCGGCGGCGGAGTATATGCGACATGGCGACAAGATTGATTTCGGGATGTTGTTCTGTGCCAAGGGTGTCCTGGAGTTCTATGGCAAGCTGGGATGGCGGCGGATATCCGACGAGGTGTTACGCGCCCCGGAAACGGGGCAAAGCGAACCGGTGCGCGGTTTTGCGATGATCTGCCCGGCTCGTCGCGGCCTGGAGGACTGGCCGGGCGGGACGGTGGATCTAAACGGGGACGACTGGTAGGACTAGTATGACACAGTACCAACAAGCCAAGGCCGGCGTCGTCACACCGGAGATGCAGCGCGTGGCGCAGAGGGAAGGCCTGGAGGCGGCGAGGATTCGCGACGAGATCGCCGCCGGCCGGCTGGTGATCCCCGCCAGCCCCCGCCACCTGTCCGGTACAAGCGAGGGAGCGGTCCCCCTGGACCCCTGCGGCATCGGCAGGGCCATCTCCACCAAGATCAACGCCAACCTCGGCGCCTCGCCGCTGTCCAGTTGCCGCCAGACGGAGCTGGTTAAACTGAAACTGGCCGTCCAGTACGGCGCCGACGCGGTGATGGACCTCTCCACCGGCGGCGACCTGGACGCCACGCGGGAGTTCCTGCTGGCCAACTGCTCCGTGCCCCTGGGCACCGTGCCCATCTACTCGATGATCGTGGACAAAGAGATCACCGACCTGACGCGCGAGGACATCCTGGGCGCCATCGAAAAACAGGCCCTCCAGGGCGTGGATTTCTTCACCATCCACGCCGGCATCCTCCGGGGGCATCTGGAATTCGCCACACGGCGCAAGCTGGGCATCGTCTCGCGCGGGGGTGGCCTGCTGGCCAAGTGGATGGTCCATCACGGCAGGGAGAACCCGATGTACGAGATGTTCGACGACATCTGCGGCATCCTCGCCGAGCACGACGTGACCTGCTCGCTGGGCGACGGGCTGCGTCCCGGCTGCCTGGCCGACGCGTCGGATGCCGCCCAGATGGCCGAACTGGACACGCTGGGCGAACTGGTCGTCCGCGCGCGGAAGCTGGGCGTGCAGGTGATCGTCGAAGGCCCCGGACACGTGCCCTACGACCAGATCGAGATGAACATGAAGCGCCAGCAGCAGGTCTGCGACGGCGCGCCGTTCTACGTGCTCGGTCCGGTGGTCAGCGATGTGTTTCCCGGTTACGATCATATCACCTCGGCCATCGGGGCGACGGCGGCGGCGTTCCACGGGGCCAGCTTCCTCTGCTACGTCACCCCCGCCGAGCACCTGGCCCTGCCGATCCCCGAGGAGGTCAAGCAGGGTTGCATCGCCTACAAGATCGCCGCCCACGCCGCCGACGTGGCCCGCGGACTGCCTGGCGCGCGGGACTGGGACGACCGCATCTCCGAGGCGCGGGCCAACTTCGACTGGAAACGCCAGTTCGAGTTGGCCTTCGACGGGCAAACCGCCCGCGCCATTCGCTCTCGCGACCTGGCCGGCCAGGAAGAATACTGCTCCATGTGCGGGCAACGCTGGTGCGCCCTGCGGATCAGCAAGGAAGTCGCGGACAAGGTGGCCGAATCGCGGCGGACCACCGACGAGGCGCTTGACGAGTAGGCTGGAGGGACTATGCTACCCGGCAGCGGTTCTTTCAAAGGAGAACCACCATGCCGCGGGCAAGCGCGATATGGGGAATGTGGATCGTGTTGGCGGGTGTGGCCGGGGCAGCGGAGCCAGTCCCGTCGTTCTTGGCCGCTGAGTCGCCGGCCCTGGCGAGTCTGGAAGCGCCCGTTGGCGGCAAGGTGGTCCCGGTGACGGACTGGTTCGCCCTGGCCCCCAAGGCCCAGGCCGGCGCCTCGGAAAGCCCTGCCGTCCAACAACCGGTCGATACGAAAGTCACACAGACCGCCGAACAGTCCGCCTTCGTCCCCTGGCCACAGCGGCGCGGGCCGGCCTATCCGGGGGACTTCTGGCACAGCTTCGGCCGCGACGCCAAGGAAATGCCCGCCACGCTCTGGGACGATACCAAGGCCACGGTGGTCCAGCCGTTCAGTTGGGTCTGCTTCGGTTTGGCCGGGGCGGCGGGCATCGCCCTGCACGGAAACAACGGCGATGACCATGTCGCCCATCACTTCACCGAGAACGGTTCGCAACTGAACACCTTCTGGGATTCCGTCGGCGACGCCGGTGGAAGCCCCGCCACGCACTTCGCCGTCGCCGGAGCGGGCTACCTCATCTCCCTGGCGCGCGGAGACACCAAGACCTACGAGGTCTCCAAGACGATGCTCAACGCCCTGGCCATCAACGGCCTGGGCACCCTGGCGCTCGAGGCCGCCGCGCGGACCGAAAGCCCCAACGGCGACGAGTACGGCTGGCCCAGCGGGCATACCTCCAGCTCCTTCTGCTTCGCCGCCGTCATGCACCGGGCCTATGGGCCGTGGGTGGGCGTGCCGCTGTACGGTTTCGCCAGTTTTGTCGGCTACGAGCGGATCGACGCCAGGAACCACGACTTATCCGACGTCATCAGCGGCGCGCTGATCGGCCTGGCCATCGGGCACGCGGTGGCCGGGAACCACCAGCCGCGCATCTTCGCCATGGACGTCATCCCCTACATCAACCCCGCCAACGGTTCCACCGGCCTGGCCCTGGCCAAGCAATGGTGAGATCGTGGGGAAGCGATCCGCCGGTTGCTTCCCCGGAAGGCAGCAGCCGGATACCGGGAAAACAGGCCAGATACGCCCACCTTTTGGTGGGGCGATTTCCCTTGACAAGACCCCGGTGGGAACCTATTTCTCGGCCAAAACTTACCGGGCGTTGGGCGTTCCTGCCTCCGTTTCCGGCAGCGGAAGGCCCCAGGCCCTCTACCACTGAGGATTGACGATGCTTCCGACACAAAAAATCAGCCGTGGTCGCACCCACAGCCGGCGGAGCCACCACGCCAAGCGGGCTGCCCAATACGTGGACTGCCCCCGCTGCAACTCTCCCAAGCTGCCCCACGCCGCCTGTGACAACTGCGGATACGTGCGGGCGGGACTGAGCCTCAAAGCCAAGAAGGAGAGCTAGTCGATGCGCATCGGCATCGATGCCATGGGAGGCGACAACGCCCCCCGTGAGGAGGTCAAAGGCGCTCTGGCAGCTCGCCGGTTCCTGGGCGAGGGGGACAAGATCGTCCTGATCGGTCGCCAGGAAGCCATCCTCCCGCTATTGGCGGAAGACCCGAAATGGGCGGAGTTCATTGAAGTCCGTCACGCCCAGCAGGTCATCGGGATGGACGAGGCTCCCGTCGAGGCGCTTCGCGCCAAGCCCGAAAGCTCCCTGGCCGTCATGGCCCAGATGCACGCCGACGGCCTGATCGACGCCTGTATTTCGGCGGGCAATACGGGCGCCTGCGTGGCGGTAGCGCAAATGCGCCTGCGCCGCCTGAGCGGCGTCCACCGTCCGGGCATTGCGGTGGTGACTCCGACGCATCATGGACCGGTGGCCGTATGCGACGTGGGCGCCAATGTCAGTTGCCGCCCCCAGCACCTCTACCAGTACGGCATCATGGCCTCGGTGTACCTTCAGTGCATCTGCGGGGTGGCCCACCCCCGCGTGGGCCTCTTGAGCATCGGCCAGGAGGACGCCAAGGGCAACGACCTGGTCAAGCAGACCCGGGCGCTGCTGAAAGAAGACGCGAGCCTGCATTTCGTCGGTAACGTCGAGGGACGGGATCTCTTTAGCGGTGTCTGCGACGTGATGGTCTGCGACGGTTTCGTGGGCAACGTGGTGCTGAAACTGATGGAAGGCATGGCCGAGGGGCTGGTTCGCACGCTTTTGGACGAGTTGAGGGAGCTTCTGCCCGGCCAGGAGAACGCCCTCCGCAAGGCGGCCGGCTCGATCGCCACCAAGTACGATTACAACGAGTACGGTGGCGCGCCGCTGCTGGGAGTAGGAGGGATCTTCATCATCTGCCACGGCGCCAGTAGCTACCGTGGCATCATGAATGCCGTGCGGGTCGCGGTGGATTTCTCCAAGCGCCACGTCAACCAGCAGATCACTCAACTGCTGTCAGGCAGTCCGAGGGTTGCAGATGTCTAGGCCCCTTCGCGCGGTTATCAAAGGTCTTGGAGTCGCGGTCCCGCCCAAGGTGATGACCAACGCGGACTTCGAGCGGATCATTGACACCAGCGATGAGTGGATCACCCAACGGACGGGCATCAAGGAACGCCACGTCGTCGAGCCGCCGGACAGCACCGCCAGCTTGGGCGCCTTGGCCGCCCGTGAGGCGATTCAAGACGCGGGCATCACATCCCGGGACCTGGATTTGATTCTCTGCGCGACGATCTCCCCGGAAATGATTTTTCCGGCCACCGCATGCTTCATCCAGCGGGATATCGGCGCGACGGACGTTCCGGCCCTCGACATCTCCGCGGCCTGTAGTGGTTTTCTCTACGGTTTGGCGATAGCGAATCAGTTTATTGCCACGGGAATGTATCGGCGGGTGCTGGTGATTGGCGCCGAGACGCTCAGCCGTTTCACCGACTACACCGACCGGGGAAGCTGCATCATCTTCGGCGACGGCGCCGGTGCGGCCGTGCTGGAAGCCAGCGAGGACCCCGACCGAGGCATCGAATACTCCGTCCTGCATGCCGACGGCGGCGGGTGGGATTTTATCCACGTCCCCGCCGGCGGTTCCCGCACACCGGCCACGCGAGAGACCGTCGACCAGCGCGGGCACTATATCAAGATGCGCGGGCGAGACGTCTACAAGTTCGCCGTCGAGAAGATGCAGTGGCTGTTGGAAGACTGCATGAGCCACTGTCATCTCGGGGTCAACGACGTGGACATGGTCATCCCCCATCAGGTCAATACCCGGATCATCATCTCGGCGACGGAAAAGGCCGGTTTTCCGATGGAGAAGGTCTACATCAACATCGACCGTTACGGCAACACCTCCGCCGCGTCGATCCCGCTGGCGATGCACGAGGCGCGGTCGGCCGGCAAGATCAGGCCAGGTTCCAGACTGCTGCTGGTGGCCTTCGGCGCGGGTCTGACCTGGGCCGGAACGGTCCTGAGGCTTTAAGTCAGAAACCCAACCGCAACCATGAAAACAGCGTTCCTATTCCCCGGACAAGGTTCCCAGCAGGTCGGCATGGGTAAGGATGCCTTCGAGGCCTCCCCCGCCGCACGCGAGGTTTTTCACCGCGCCGAGGCCGCCACTGGGCTGCCCCTGGAGCGGCTTTGCTTTGAAGGCCCCGACGAGGAGCTTGCCCGCACCAACATCTGCCAACCGGCCATCTTCACCGTCTCAGCCGCCTTGCTGGCGGCGATGGCAGAGGTCCTGGGGACCAAGTTTCCCGTGGCGGACTTCGCCGCGGGCCTGAGCCTGGGGGAATACTCGGCACTGTACTGGGCGGGGGCGATGGACCTGGAATCGGCGGTCAAGCTGCTGGCGCTGCGTGGCCGGCTTATGCAGCAGGCGGCGGAGGCGACGCCCTCGGGCATGGTCAGTGTCCTGGGACTCAACGAGGAAAAGGCTTCCGAGCTGGCCCGCTCGGCCGGTGGGGGGCAAGTCCTGGTCTGTGCGAATTTCAACTGCCCCGGACAGATCGTCTTGTCGGGTCAGATGGAGGCCTGCAAGCGTGCCGAGGCGATGGCAAAGGACTTCGGCGCCTCCGGGGCGGTGGCGATGAAGGTCGCCGGGGCGTTCCACAGCCCGTTGATGCAGCCGGCCGCCGAGGGGCTGGAGATGGCGATGCGGCAGGTGGCCTTTGCGGTCCCCCGCGTGCCCGTCATCGCCAACACCACCGCCAAGCCATACCGACAGGCCGAGGAGCTCTCCCCCGCGCTGCTGAGCCAGGTGGTCTCCCCGGTCCGCTGGCAGCAGTCGATGGAGCATCTGCTGGCTGAGGGCGTGGAACGGTTTTACGAAATCGGACCGGGCCGTGTGCTGGCCGGGTTGATGCGAAGAATCCATCGCAAGGCGGAAGTCACTTGCATCGGCGGACGGGAGGCGATAGAGAAGCTCGCCGAAGCAGTTGCCAGAAAGAACGTTCGAGGATCGACATGAAGGACGACGAGAAAGTCGCGATCGTGACCGGAGCGGCACGGGGCATCGGTCTGGAGATTACCCGCCAATTGCTGTCGATGGGCATGACCGTGGTGGCGGTGGACCTGCGGCAGGACCTGCTGGACGGGCTTCCCGGCGCGCTGGGCGCCGTGGCTGGAAAACTGGAATGCCGCGCGTTGGACGTCACCGACAGCGCCGGTTTCACCGCCCTGGTCGATGAGGTCGCCGAGAAGTATGGGCATCTGGACGTGCTGGTCAACAACGCCGGTATCACCCGCGACGGGTTGCTGTTGCGGATGGACGACGCCGACTGGGAGCTAGTGCTGAAGGTCAACCTCTCCAGTGCCTTTTTTGGAACCCGCTCGGCTGCCAAGCACATGATCCGCCAACGGAGCGGTTCGATCATCAACATGTCCAGCTACTCCGGACTGGAGGGCAACCGCGGTCAGGCCAACTACGCCGCCTCCAAGGCCGGGCTGCTGGGCCTGACTAAGACCACCGCCAAGGAGCTGGCCGTAAAAAACGTCCGATGCAACGCGGTGGCTCCGGGCTTTATCAAGACGGAAATGACCGATGTGCTGCCCCAGCAGGCCAAGGACATTGCCCTGGAGCAGATACCCCTCAAGCGGTTCGGCCTGCCCTCCGACATCGCAAATGCCGTGGCGTTCCTGGCTTCGGAGGCCTCCAGCTATGTCACCGGGCAGGTCCTCAGCGTCGATGGCGGGATGCACACGTAAGGACACCAAGGAAGCCTTAAGGATGCTATTGCATGGCCGGAGGGGTAAGGCTATAGTACCGCCCGCCTGGCGGATGGGCGGAAGGAATTCAAACGCGTGAAACCCAAGCAGGGAGGTACGGAAAGTGCCTGAAGAAATCGAATCGAAAGTCATTGAAATCGTTGCCGAACAGATGGGCGTGGACAAGACCGAGATCACGCGAGAAACCTCGTTCGTCAACGATCTCAACGCCGATTCTCTGGACACCGTCGAACTGGTCATGGAGTTCGAGGACCAGTTCGAGCTGAGCATCCCCGACGAGGAAGCCGAGAAGATCCAGACCGTCGGGCAGGCGATCGACTATATCAAGGAACACTCCAACAAGGCCTGACCTAGCCGGAGGAACCCTACTCGATGGCCGAACGCCGCGTCGTATTGACGGGCTTGGGCACGGTGAACCCCCTGGGTCTCAGCGTGCCGAAGTTCTGGGCCGATCTGATCGCCGGAAAGAGCGGCATCGGACCGATCCGCCGTATTGACGCCAGTCTCTTCGCCTCGCGCATCGGTGGAGAGGTTTGGGGCTGGGACGACGTCACGATCGAGGGATTCGACGCCCGCGAGATGAGGCGGATGGACCGCTTCGCCCAGTTCGCCGTCGCCTCGGCCCTGGAGGCCGCCAAGGACAGCGGCATCGATTTTTCCCGTTGCGACCCGGAACGCTGCGGCGTCATTGTCGGTAGCGGCATCGGCGGTCTGGAGGAACTGGAGACGCAGCACAATCGGATGCTCCAGAAAGGCCCCGACCGGGTTAGCCCCCTCACCGTTCCCAAGCTGATGGCCAACGCCGCGGCCGGTAATATTTCCATCATTTGGGGACTTCGCGGACCCAACGCCTCCGTGGTCACTGCCTGCGCGTCGGCGGCCCATTCCGTCGGCGGGGCCATGCGGGTAATCCAGAGAGACGAGGCCGACGTTGTCATCACCGGGGGCAGCGAGGCGGCACTGACGCAACTGGGCCTGGCCAGCTTTTGCTCGCTTAAGGCCGTTTCCACCCGTAACGACGACCCAGAGCATGCCTCGCGGCCTTGGGATAAGGACCGCGATGGATTTCTTTTGGCCGAAGGGGCCGGGATCGTCATCCTGGAGGATCTGGACTTTGCCGTCAAGCGGGGCGCCAGGATCTATGCGGAAATGATCGGCTACGGCGCCAGCGGTGACGGCTACCACATTACCGCCCCCGATCCCGAGGGCAAGGGCGCCATCCTGGCCATGAAGCGGGCCTTGCAGGACGCCGCCGTCAGCCCCGAGCAGGTCGACTACATCAATGCCCACGGAACGAGCACCGAACTGGGCGACCTCGCCGAGACGCGGGCCATCAAGCAGGTCTTTGGGGCCTACGCGCGCGAGGGCTTGATGGTTTCCTCCACCAAGAGTTCCACCGGCCATCTGCTGGGGGCCTCCGGCGGGGTGGAGTTGATCGCCTGTGCCCTGGCCATCCAGGAGGGCATCGTCCCGGCGACGATGAACCTTTACGCTCCCAGCGAGGAATGCGACCTGGACTATGTGCCGCTGACCCCTCGCCTCAAGCCCATCAAGATCGTCCTGTCCAACAGTTTCGGCTTCGGCGGCCACAACGCCTGCCTGCTGATCCGACGATTCGAGGGTTGAGAGCCTTCCCAGCGCCGGACATCGTCTCCAGGCATCCGTTCCTCGCGATGTTAGCGGCGTCACCGGGCGTTGCTTCCCAGGTTCCCTAATGAATGCCTCGATGGTATTCCTGTAGCGAGCGGACGGCGGGGCGGCCTTGGCGTTGGGCGGCGATTCCCTTGGCTGCCGCCAGGGCAGCCGTCAGCGTGGTGATGTAGGGGATGCGATATTTGATGGCGGCCTTGCGAATGTAGGAGTCGTCCTCCATGCTCAGCCGGCCGATGGGGGTGTTGATGATCAGTTGGATTTCCTTGTTGGTGACGGCGTCGATGATGTTGGGCCGGCCCTCGTAGACCTTCTTGATCGGCTCGCATCGCACGCCGTTGTCGGCCAGGAACCGTTGCGTCCCCTCCGTCGCGCGGATGCGGAAGCCCAAACGATCGAATTGGCGAGCGACTTCCAGGACACCGGGACGGTCCTTTTCGGCGACCGTAATCAGCACGGTTCCCTCCACGGGCAGCGCCGGCTGGGCGGCCTCCTCGGCCTTGAAGAACGCCAGGCCGAACGAGTCGGCCAATCCCAGCACCTCGCCGGTGGACCGCATCTCCGGTCCCAGCACCGGGTCGACCTCCGGGAACATCGTGAAGGGGAAGACCGCCTCCTTGACGCCGAAGTGCTTGAAGGACCGCTGGTGGAGGTCGAAGTCAGCCAGCTTCTTGCCCAGCATGATCTGCGTGGCGATCTTGGCCATGGAGATGCCGCAGACCTTCGAGACCAGCGGAACGGTGCGCGAGGCCCGCGGGTTGGCCTCCAGGACGTAGACGACGTCCTGGGCGATGGCATACTGCATGTTCATCAGGCCCACGACGTTCAGTTCCTTGGCGATCCGGCGGGTGTAGTCACGGATCGTTTCCAGGTGCTTGGGCGGGATGCTGGTGGGCGGGATCACGCAGGCGGAGTCGCCGGAGTGGATGCCCGCCAGCTCGATGTGCTCCATGACGGTGGGCACGAAGGCGTCGGTCCCGTCGGCGATGGCGTCGGCCTCGGCCTCGATGGCGTTCTCCAGGAACTTGTCGATCAATATGGGCCGATCGGGCGTGACATCGACGGCAGCGGCGACATACTGTCGCAGCATCTTATCGTCGTAGACCACCTCCATGCCGCGTCCGCCCAGCACATACGACGGGCGGACCATCAGCGGGTATCCGATCCGCCCCGCCGCCGCCAGGGCCTCTTCCAGCGTGCTGGCCATCTCGGAGCGCGGCATGGGGATGCCCAGCTTCTCCATCATCTTGCGGAAGCGGTCGCGATCCTCGGCCAGGTCGATGGTCTCGACGGACGTGCCCAGGATGTGGACGCCGGCACGTTCCAGTTCGGCTGCGATATTCAGCGGAGTCTGGCCGCCGAACTGGACAATGACGCCCAGGGGCTTTTCCTTGTGGTAGATGCTCAAGACGTCCTCGACGGTCAGCGGCTCGAAGTAGAGTTTGTCGGAGGTGTCATAGTCGGTGGAGACGGTCTCGGGGTTGCAGTTGACCATGATGGATTCATACCCGGCCTGGCGAAGGGCCAAGGCCGCATGGACGCAACAGTAGTCGAACTCGATGCCCTGGCCGATGCGGTTGGGGCCTCCGCCCAGCACCAGCACCTTCTGCTTGTCGGTGACAGGGGCCTGATCGGGGGCGTTGTAGGTGGAGTAGTAGTACGCGGCGTTCTCCACGCCGCTGACGGGCACGGCGTGCCAGCCCTCCACCACGCCCAGGTCGATGCGGCGATGGCGAATCCGGTCCTCCGGGACCTCCAACAGCTTCGCCAGGTACCGGTCGGCGAAACCGTCCTTCTTGGCCTGTTTCAGCAGATCATCCGGCAGGGACTTGCCCTTGAACGCGAGGATCCGTTCCTCCAGTTCCACCAGTTCCTTCATCTGCTGGATGAAATACGGCTTGATGTAGGTGAGCTTGTAGAGGTCCTCCACGGCGGCGCCTTTGCGCAGGGCCTCGTACATGATGAACTGCCTCTCGCTGGTCGGTTCGCCCAGCATGGCCATCAGTTCGCCCAGCGGGAGCTTGTGGAAGTTTTTGGCGAAGCCCAGGCCGTACCGGCCGATCTCCAGGGAGCGGATGGACTTCTGGAAGGCCTCCTTGTAGGTTTTGGCGATGCTCATGACCTCGCCCACCGCCCGCATCTGGGTACCGAGCTTGTCGCGGGCGTCCTTGAACTTCTCAAAGGCCCAGCGGGCGAATTTCACCACCACGTAGTCGCCCGATGGGGTGTACTTGTCCAGCGTGCCGTCGCGCCAGTAGGGGATTTCATCCAGCGTCAGCCCGGCCGCCAGCATGGAAGAAACCAGCGCGATGGGAAACCCCGTTGCCTTGGAAGCCAGCGCCGAGGACCGCGACGTCCGCGGGTTGATCTCGATGATGACCACCTGGCCGGTCTTGGGATCGTGGGCGAACTGGATGTTGGTCCCGCCGATGACCTGGATGGCCTCCACCACGTCGTAGGAGTGTTTCTGGAGGCGCTTCTGGAGTTCCGGCGAGATGGTCAGCATCGGCGCGGTGCAGTAGGAGTCGCCGGTGTGGACGCCCATGGCATCGACGTTCTCGATAAAACAGACGGTGATCATCTGGTTCTTGGCGTCGCGGACGACTTCCAACTCCAACTCCTCCCAGCCCAGGACGGACTCCTCCACGAGGATCTGCCCTACCATGCTGGCGGCGATGCCGCGGGCGGCCACCGTGCGCAGCTCCTCGATGTTGTAGACCAGCCCGCCACCGGTTCCGCCCAGGGTGTAGGCCGGACGGATGACCACCGGGTAACTCAATTCCACGGCGATTTTCTCGGCCTCCTCGACGGTATAGGCCGGGGCGCTGCGGGGCATGTCGATGCCCAGCTTGTTCATGGTGTTCTTGAAGGCGATGCGGTCCTCGCCGCGCTCGATGGCATCGATGGCCACGCCGATGACCTTCACGCCGTACTTGTCCAGCACGCCGTTTCGCGACAGTTCCGAGGCCAGGTTCAAGCCCGTCTGCCCGCCGAGGTTCGGCAGCAGCGCGTCGGGCCTTTCCTTGGCGATGATCTCCGAGACCGCAGCGACGTTGAGCGGTTCGATGTAGGTCACGTCGGCCATGCCCGGATCGGTCATGATCGTCGCGGGGTTGGAGTTGACCAGCAGGATTTCGTAGCCCAGCTTCCGCAGGGCCTTGCATGCCTGCGTGCCGGAGTAGTCGAACTCGCAGGCCTGCCCGATGACGATAGGTCCCGAACCGATGATCATGACCTTCTTGATGTCATTGCGCCTGGGCATGTGGCTCTCCGTTGTTGCTGGTGATAGTCCAGGACCGCTTGAGGCATAGGCCGTAAGCCTCCGGGCCTGGAATGGGCAAGAGCATTCTTCATTTCCCGGCGCGGACTTCAAGGGAGATTTTAGAATCTCTAATGGAATGTTGGAATTTCGCTTACGGAAGCCGCCGGCGTTGGTGGCGGACCTACCGGCCCTGGAACCGCCCGCGGACTCCACCCGTCATGCGACTCGTCCAGCCCCGACGACATCGCGGGGATGCGAGCGGGTTGGCATCCCCCATCGCTAGTGCTATCCCCCAACAGGTCTTTTGCGGATTCCCTCCCTGGCGTGTATATTGAAGTGAATGGGACGAGCAAAACTCCAAGTCGCGCTGGACTTCGTGGAGCTTCCCCGCGCCTTAGCGGTGGCGGCGGCAGCGGTGGCCGGCGGGGCGGACATCATCGAGGCCGGGACCCCGTTGATCAAGAGCGAGGGCCTCGAAGCCGTCCGCAGGCTGCGGGCGGCATTTCCCGATATTTTAATTGTCGCCGACACCAAGACCGCCGACGCCGGGCGGATCGAGGCCGAGTGCGCCGCCAAGGCCGGGGCCAACGTGATGACCGTCCTGGGAACCGCGTCGGCGTCCACCATCCGCGAGTGTGTCGAGGCGGGGCGACACTATGGCCTTTCCGTGGGCGTGGACTTGCTGGGAGCGGCTGATCCGGTCGCCCTGGCCGCCAAGGCCAAGGAACTGGGCGCGGCTCGGCTTGAGGTCCATTGCCCCATCGACGCGCAGATGCAAGGCGCCGATCCGCTGGAGTTGTTGAGGAAACTTCGCGCGGCAACGGACCTGACGCTGGCGGTAGCTGGAGGAATCAACAGTGAGACCGCCGCCGCGGCAGTGGCCGCCGGAGCGGACGTGGTCGTCGTTGGAGGGGCCATCACCAAGGCCATCGACCCCCGAGCCGCCACAGCCGACATCTGCAAGGCCATCGACACCGGCCAGGCCGTCGCCACGGAACTTTTCAAGCGGACCACCGGGGCGGACATCCGCAAGGTCCTTCGGCAGGTCCGTACCAGCAACATCTCCGACGGCAGCCATCGTCTCGCCTGTCTGGAAGGCATCAGGCCGGTGTTTCCGGGGTTCTTTGCCTGTGGTCCGGCGGTGACGGTCCGGACCATGCCTGGGGACTGGTCCAAACCGGTTCAGGCCATCGATGTCGCCGCCGAAGGCGACCTCATCGTCATTGACGCCGGAGGGGTTGGCCCGGCTGTCTGGGGCGAACTGGCCAGCGAGTCGGCCAAGAACAAGCGACTGGCCGGCCTGGTCGTCCACGGGGCGGTCCGCGACTCAGCCGAGATCCGCAAGCTGGAATTCCCCGTGTGGGCCAAATTGGTGACTTCACACGCCGGCGATCCCCGCGGGTTGGGCCAGATCAACGTGCCCATCGAGATCGCCGGACAGCGAATCTGCCCGGGCGACTGGATCGTCGCTGACGATGACGGTGTGATGGTCTTGTCCAAGGACCGCCTTGTGGAGATGGCCAACCGCGCCGCCGATGTGCTGGAAACGGAAAACCGCTACCGCGCGGAGATACGCGACAACAAGTCCACCCTGGCCAGGGTGCTGAACCTGGCGCGGTGGGACCAGAAGGGCGGCGGGCCGACCATCGGCTGAGTCGGCGGCTACCGACAGAACCGGGCCGGCAGGCCACAACATAACCCTATGTCGGACAAGGACGCCGTACAAATTGCCGGACAGGAACTGCTGGCGGGGATCGCCGGCGTGATGAGCCAGGTGGATTGGGCCAGCTTTCTCGATCTGGCCGACATGCTGCCGCGGGCGCGGCGCACCTTCGTCACCGGGGCGGGTCGAAGCGGTCTGGTCGCGCGGAGCTTCGGCATGCGCCTGATGCACGCGGGGCTGCCGGCGTTCGTGCCCGGCGAGACGATCACCCCCGCCGCCGGGGAGGGGGACCTGCTGGTGGCCATCAGTTGCACCGGCCAGACCGGCATCACCGACTACATCGCCCGCCGTGCCCGGCAACTGGGGGCGCAGGTGGTCGTCCTGACGGCGGAGCCTGCTTCCCCCCTGGCCGCCGCCGCCGACAAGGTGGTGGTCATCCCAGCCGGCGGTCCCGATATCGTCCTGCGGGCAGCCGTCTTCGAGCACGCCGCCAGCCTCTGCCTGGACGCGGTCTTCAACGTCCTGTCCGAACGGCTGAAACTGGACATGACCGCCTTCCGCCAGCGCCACGCCAACCTGGAGTAGCCCGCGCTATCCGCCCAGACCGCTGCACCGCTCCATCTTCAGGTTCGTCACTCGGTCACACTGGATCGCGGGGGGGCTTGGTCACTCCCAAGCGCACGCCGATCAGCGAGATGTCCCTGGCGTCGGTGATGAAAATGCCGTTTTCGGAGTCGATGCGGACGTTATCGAAGGCCACGTCCTCGATGGGCATCTCGGCCAGGCCGCGGATCACGATGGCGCGGCGGGCGCCATGGTTACCTCTGTTCTTGGGCTTGGGCATAGCCGACGGGGATCAGGTACAACGGGGCGTGGTCGGCTGGGAGGGACAGGGCCTTGGCGACGGCATCGTCGCGAAAAGCCCCCACCGGCACCGCGCCAAGGCCCAGCGCGACGGCCTCCAGCAGGATGTTCTGCCCGCAATGGCCGGCCTCCATGTGGATGTATCGCAAGGCCCGGTCCCCGTACTTCTTTTCGGTGCGTGAAGCGACGGCGGCGATGACGAAGGTCGCCGGGGCACCGCCGACACTGGTCTGGTTCTTTGCCGCCGCCTGGAGCGCCTGCCGCATGTCGCCGTCACGATGCCGCTCTAATGAATGATCGGCGGGCCGGTAGCGGTCCACGCCCTCGGCAGTGACGATGTAGATTTCCAGCGGGTAGGTCGCCCCGGCAGAGGGACAAGTGCGCAGACCGCGGGACGTGTCGGTAATCCCCTGGGCGGCCCAGCAGAACTGGCTGATCTGCTGAATCGAAAGGGCCTGTGGCGTGAATCGCCGCACGGAACGACGAGCAGCCATCGCTTCCTCCAACGACACGGATCCTTTGCGTATTGGTGGCGGAAGCGTCCGTGGGCTGGATGGACCGGCCGCCAGGGCCACGGCGGCAAGGACAAGGACAACCATCGTGCGAGTATTTCCGCTCATGGCAGACCTCCTCCCGGAAGCAATCTGTGAGGCATGGAAATGCCAAACCCAGACCGGGCCGGGCCTTCCCTGCCGTTTCGGACTGATCGGAGAATTGTACGCCTCGCCGGGAAATTACTCGCTCTGGTCGAACATTCGCTGTGCGGTGGAGGCGATGTCCTCTGCCGTCAGGTTCACCTGTTTGAGGATTTCCTCGGGTGTCTTGGCGCTCTTGGGCAGGGACTGGACGTAGAGGCTGTGGACCACCACGCCCATGTCGCTGGCTGCGGCGGCCGAGGCGATCTCATCGGCAAACCCGCCCAGGTAGTTGTCCTCGACCACCAGGATCTGCCCGCGGCAATCGTCGCCGATGTGGAGGATTTCGTCGGTGGACAACGGTATGGAGTAGGCGTCGATCAGTCCCGCCGACAGGCCCGCCTGCTCTTCCAGCAGAGTGATTGCCTTACGGGCCACGTGGACCATGTATCCGCTGGCGACGATGACCAGGTCCTGACCGTCGATGATGTGCTTGAAGCCGCCGACGTTGAATTCCTCATTCTCGTCGTAGAGGAAGTCCACGTCCGGTCGATGGGTCCGCATGTAGCAGACACCATCGCTGTTGGCCATCAACTCCGTCAGCTTAAAGGTGCTGACGGCGTCGGAGGGGCAGAACACGCGAACGGCGGGCTTTCCGTCGTGGCGGTTGGACCGGGCAAAGCTGCGCATGAAGGCCAGGTCCGGCAGGCCCATCTGGCTGGGTCCGTCGGCCGCCAGGGACACGCCCGCGTGCGAACCGCACAGCTTGATATTGGCGTTGGTGATGACGGCCATCTCGAACTGGTCATAGCCGCGAACGAGGAACTTGGCGAAGCTGGAGACGAACGGAACCCGTCCCCCTGCCGCCAGGCCGACGGCCATCGAGATCATGTTCTGTTCGGCGATGCGGGCCTCGAAGTAACGGTCGGGGTACTTCTTGGCGAACAGGTCGGCGAAGGTGGAGTTCTTCACGTCGCCGTCGGTGGCGACGACGCGGGAATCGGCGCCCAGCGCCGCCAGGGCCACGCCATAGGCTCGGCGGGTGGCCAGCTTCTTGTCATTCAGCGCCTTTTCCAGGCCGAAGGCCTTCATCGCCTCGGAGAACCCCCCGGCGGAGAGCTTGTTGCCACCGGGGCGTTGGACAGCCACCGGAGCGGTTACGCGAATGGCGGGGGTATCCTGTGCATCGGCGACGCCCAGTTGGGCGGCCTTGGCGTCCAGATCCGCCATCGCCGCGGGCACCTGCTCCACCGTCAGCGGTTTGCCGTGGTAGGTGTGCTTCTGAAGCTCCTGGACCCCCCAGCCCTTGACGGTCCTGGCGACGATGGCCAGAGGTCTGTCGCCCACGGGGGCCTCCAGGGCGGCGAAGATTTCATCCCAATTGTGGCCGTCGATAACCTTGACGTCGAAACCGAAGGCGCCGAGCTTCTCGGCCAGCACCTCGACCGACTGCTGGCGCGAGACGTAATCGCTCTGTGCCTGGCCGTTGCAGTTGAAGATCAGCCGCACGGCAGTGAGCTTGTTGTCCACGATGAAGTCCAGGGCTTCCCAGACCTGGCCTTCGCGACTTTCGCCGTCACCGCAGATGCAGAAGATGCGGCGGTCGGAACCGTCCAGCCTCGCCGCGGCCGCCAGACCCGCGGCCACCGACGGACCCTGGCCCAGCGAGCCGGTGGCGGCGTCGAAGAAGGGGAACCCAACGGCCGGGTTGGGATGGCCGTCGAGGATGCTGTCGTTGGCGCGCAGCGTCAGGGCGTCGTCGAACTTCAGCGCCGACTTCCGCTGCGCCGTTCCCACCACCCCGCCCAGGTCGCAGTAGGCCGCGTAGACCACCGGAACCGCATGGCCTTCGGAAAGCAACAAGCGGTCGGCGCCGGTGTTCCAGGGGTCCTTGGGTTCGTAGCGCATGACACGGTACATCAGCGCCGTGGTGATGTGCACCAGCGACAGCGCGCTGGAGGGATGCCCGCTGCCGCCCTCGGTGCACATGCGGACGATCTGCTTGCCAAGCTTGATGACCTTGAAATCCAGGTCTTTGTAATCGGCCATTATGGTCTCCATAACCCGGCCCCTGATCCGCCAGCCGGGGAAAAGCCCCGCTAACCTAACCCAACCCCCCCGCCAATTCAAGGCCCAAAGGGGGAAAGTCGTAATGCCTCGCAAAGTCGACGCCTTGGGGTCCGGCAGGAAACCGGAGACGTCTTGCCCATGAGTCCCACGACCGTCTCCCCACCCGCGCCGCAGGACGTAGTCGGGCGGACTCGCTGACCCTCCAGTCGTAGGGCGGGCGCCGCCCGCCGCTTCCGTATCTTGATCTTGATAGATACGTCGGGCAGTGCCCGACCTACCTGCTACAAGACTGGAAGTTATTGACCCCCGGCAGGATTGCCGATATTATTTTGCACGAAGGAAAAGTTATGCCGAGCCGAAATGACAACCTGCCTGCTCGCCAAGCATCATCACAACAGATGATGATGCCGAGGGCCTGGTCTGTCGCCGGCTCGGGCATCATGCTCTGACGCGATTCCCAAGCCAAGTTCGACACTACCAGGCCCCGAACCATCCACTCGGGGCTTTTTCTTTTATCACAAGGAGAATTGCCGTGAAGAGCAAACTTTACGTCACAACTTCGATCCCTTACGTCAATGCGGAACCGCACATCGGCTTTGCCTTGGAACTGGTCCAGGCGGATGTAATCGCACGCTACGGGCGGTTGATTGGCAAGAGTGTTCGCTTTCAGACCGGCACGGACGAAAACGCGTTCAAGAACGTTCTGGCGGCCCAGCAGCAAGGGCTGGCCACGCAGGAACTGGTCGACCGCAACGCCGAAAGATTCCGCGCCCTCTTACAAGCCCTGTGTATCTCCGCGGATGACTTCATCCGAACGACGGAACCTCGACATCGGCTGGGCGTTCACGCCTTCTGGCGAGCCATCAAACCGCAAGACGTGGTCCAGCGGGACTATCGCGGCCTTTACTGCACAGGGTGCGAGGACTTCTACCTGGATCGCGACCTTGTGGATGGCAAGTGCCCCGACCACGGGGTTCCACCCGTCACAATAGCCGAGAAGAACTACTTTTTCAGGCTCCCGGAGTACGAGTCATGGCTGTCCGGCCTTCTAGAAGACCGCTTGGTGGATATCGTCCCGGTTTCACGCAGAAACGAAGTCCTGAGTTTCGTCCGTCGGGGCCTGACGGAATTCAGCATCTCACGCTCAAGGCAGCGAACCAAGGGCTGGGGAACCACGGTTCCGGGTGACGACTCGCAGACCGTGTACGTCTGGGTGGACGCCCTGATCAACTACATTTCCGCCTTGGGCTTTGGCACAGGAGACCAGTGGCGGGACTGGTGGAGCGACGACGTGGAAAAGGTCCACGTCATTGGAAAAAACGTCTGGAAGTTTCATGCCATTTACTGGCCTGCTCTGTTGCGATCCGCGGGACTTCCGCCGCCGGACAAGATCGTGGCGCATGGTTTCCTGACCGTGGAGGGGCGCAAGATCGGCAAGTCGCTCGGCAACGCCGTGGATCCATTCGGCGTCATAGAAAAGTATGGCCCCGATGCGGTTCGTTACTATTTGCTTCGCGCAATTCCGCCGTTTGGAGACGGTGATTTCTCCCTGGCTCGCCTGGATGAACTGTACAGAACCGAACTGGCCAACGGGATCGGCAACCTCGTAAGTCGCCTGGCTTCATTGTGCGCAAAGGTGAATTACGTCAGTCCGTTTCCGACGGAACGCCCGCCATCGCCCAGCACCTACAGCGATGCGTTTGCTGCCTTTGAATTCGATAAGGCATTGGCGCAGGTCTACAACATCGTCAGCGAACTCAACTCGGACATAGATCGCAAGCGGCCTTGGGAACTCGTCGGGGCAAATGAGGCCGAGAGGCTGCGGGGCCTTCTGACAGGCTGGCTGTCGCGGGTTTGGACCTTGGCAACCTGGCTGGAACCATTCTTGCCCAACACCAGCGCGAGAATAATCGAGAAGTTATTCTCAGGCCCCGTGCGGCCGGTTTCACCATTGTTCCCACGATTATAGGACAAACGACGAAGGTCTTAGGGCGGGCGCCGCCCGCCGCTTCCGTATCTTGATCTTGATGAAAACGTCGGGCAGTGCCCGACCTACTTGCTAACAGGTACTTGAATGCGCGGCGGGACGGAGCCCCGCCGCGCTATCACGGACGACAACGGCGATATTGAAATCCTATCCCCCCGCCAGTTCCGCCCGTCGTTGCCGGACGAGGGCCTTCTTGTCGGGGGGCATGTCCGCCTCGGCCAGCAACGTATCGCAGCCCTCGATGAGGAAATCGCGCGCGAAGTCGGTGGTGTAGACGCGCTCCTCGGCGCTCCGTCGCTCCACGGTCTGTAGAAAACCCTCGAATTCCTGGAAGTAGCTGCCATAGATGTGGAAGGAATCGGCGATATGCATGTATTCGCCGGGTTCCACCCCCACGGCGGAGGCGACGGTCCGCTGAAGCTCCGTGAAGGCGTACATGTTCAGGAAGGCGGCCTTGTAGGCGTCGTTGGAGCGGATGTGTGTGTTCATGTGCAGGCGCCCACCGGAGACGCGGAACCACAGCCGCTGGAGGCAGGCGGGGTCGGAGATGTCCCGGTCGTTCCACGCCTGCCAGGTGACCGCCTGTGCCCTTCGGGTGTGCGGGGCGGCGCGGAGCTTGTCGATGACCCCGGCGATCTGGTCGATGACGCCCAGGCCCGGCACGTCGTAGGCGAAGAGCCGCTGGTGGTAGGTATATTCCCACTTGCCCGCGGCAGGGTCGATCCAGTGATCGTGCACCCCGTAGAGCATCTCCGCGCGGTAGACCTCCAGGAAGTCCAGCCCCCCGGGAAACGCGCGATGGATCCGCGGTTCCTCGAAGGGGTGCGTGACGTGGATCAATGCCGTCACGTCCCGGCTTGGCGGGTCGCCGGGTTTGTCGTACTCGGTGGGGAAGGCCTCGCCGGTCTCCCAGCAGGCCAGCACGGCCCGCTCCCAGGCCAGCGGCAGCGTGCGTTCGACGATGTGGATCGATTTCATCCGCGACCTCCTTGTCCTGCTTGCCGCCGTCGGCGGTTGCGTCTTATCCTTGCGCCGCGGTGGTCTGTTGTGCAACGCCGAGCCTTTGACAAATGGCTGCCGTAATAGTCTCCCTGGCCGGCTGATAGAGCCGCCGGGCGTTGGCGGAAAGCTCCGCCAGCAGCGCCGGATTCGCCAGCAACCGGGCCACCGTGGCGACGACGTCGGGGGCGGAAGTCGTCTGCACCGCGGCGCCGTTGTGGGCCAGGAAGGCGGCGTTTCCGCTCTCGTGGCCGGGGGTGGCCTTGAGGAACACCATGGGAGTTCCCTTGGCCAGGCATTCCGCCGTCGTCGCGCCACCGGGCTTGGTCACCATCAATGAACTGACCTCGACGATCTCATGTGCGCGGTCGGTGAACGACAGCGGGACGAACCGATCCGCCGGATGGCCCAGGTTTGACAATTGCGCCAGCAGTTTCTTGTTCCGCCCCGCCAGCACGACCAGGCAGCAGTTCGGGCAGGTCCGCAGGATACCGCGGGCAATGGAAACCACCGGACCACAGACGAATTCCGTCCCCCCCGTCAGGGTGACGATTGGCCGGTCGGGGGGCAGTTTCCAGTCCGCCAGGACCTTGGCGCGGTCCAGCGGCGCGGTCCACTTGGCGCGGATGGGGATGCCCGTGACACTGATGCGATCCTCCCCGACGCCCCAACGTCGCAGCGGCGCGGCGCTGTACTGCGAAGGCGCAAACCAATGCGCCACGTCCTGGACATACCACAGCCGATGCACCTCGATATCCGTCATGACGATTACCTGGGGCGTGTGCAGACTTCCCTGTCGCCTCATCCGGCTGATGAGCGGCCCGGCTACAAAATGCGTGTGGACGATCAGATCGAAGCGATGGGTCTGGAGGTATCGCTGAAAACCCCGCAAGGCATATCGTTCCACAGCCATGCGGAGCCTCTCCGGGACCGATCGGTTTGGCGTTTGCGGGCGATTGGTCAGGACAAAGCCCAGACCGTACAGCAACGGCAGGCGAGTCATGCCCAGGGTGAACCCACCGGCATAGTAGGCGCGAAACCATCCGGTGGCAAAGTCCAGGATATCCACGACCGTCGTCTCGACTTGCGGCGCCGTGTCGGCAAGGGTTTCTCGCAGTGCCTCGGCGACGGAATTGTGCCCAGCGCCGATGGACGCCGAGACGATCAGGACTCGCTTGTCGGGGGATGTGCCGCCGGACGGTTGGGTCATGGCCGGATAGTCTGCGCGTGTGGATGGATTTTGGCAAGGCACTGCCGTAAGACAGAAACGGCAGCGGCGCGACGTTTACGGTTTGGTGGTGGCGGAGGGCCTGGTCGTCGGTTTCAGCGACGCCAGGTGTTCCCAGGCGGGCTGCTGCCAGGGATTCGGTGGCGATGCGACGACGCGTTGAAAGTACTCCTGGGGCTTCCTGAGGTTCTCCACCAGTGGAAGCGCCGGGGCCTGGCCCGTCCGCATCGCCAGGCGGCCCAATTCATAGTTGGCCTCCACGGCGGAATCCGATTTGGGGTCCTCCGCCAGGAGGATGAGCATTTCCGCTCGCTCGTACAAACTTGGCGTGGCCATCGCCACCGCCAGCTTGAGGTTGTCGCCCAGAAGGGTGTGCTCATGTCTTCCGGCAAGTTCGCTGAGTTGCCGGTAATAGTTCAGCCCGCAGGGATTTGCGTCCAGTAGGGCGGCGAAAGCTTCCGCCGAGAGAGGGTTGTTGGTCACATCGTTGGACTCGATCAACCAGACCAATCGGCGGGCGTTGAACAGGGCCTCGGCGCAGTATCGCCGGTTGGGAATCTCCACCGGCGGGGCGAAAACCTGCATCGTCTTGGAGGACTCCTCCTGGTGTTCGTCGTTGGAGGCAAGCTTCGCAAGGCGCCCAATGGCGGCACGCAGGTGGTTGCATCCGCCTTGGACGTCGCGACTTCGCAGCGCCATCTCGCCCAATCGCCACAGTGCAATGGCCGCCTGGGGGGATTCGGGATATTTGTCGATGAGTCTTCGCCACGTCTCGGCTGAGGCGGGCGAGCCGTATGCCGCGGTGTATTTGATCAGCCCGATTTCCAGCGCTGGGGCGTCCAGTTGGAGGGTTTCGGTCTGGCCGATCACCCACAGCGCCGCCGGCGCGCACAAACTGCGGGGGTTGCTCGCAAGGAAACCACGGCAACGGGCCAGCAACAGTTCCTTTCGGTGCTGGAGGTCGTCCTGAAGGCGGATCCGAAGTGTGGTGGGATTGAGGCCCTCGGCCTGATTCTGGCGGCTCCATGCCTCCAGTGCCATCGGTTCGAAGATGGCGTCGTCCGGTACCAGGTCGTTGGCGATGAGGGCGTATTCGAGCCGGTCCACACCGACACGTGCGTGGAAAATGGCCACCGGAACCCCCAGGAGCAGCAACAGCACCGGACCGAGTACTCCGGGACGAAATCCCTTCAGCATCGCCAGGCCCAGCACGGCGGCGCTGGCCAGCACCGCCGTCACCACCGCCACGAGGAGTGGAACCGCCAGCAGCAGTCGTTGAAGGGGGACGACAGCGACGGAATCGGAACCCAGAAAAGAGAAAAGGTAGAGATAGGCCGCCACCGGCAGCATGCCCAGCAGCGTCGCCAGGAAGGGCATGTCGCTGCGAAGGGAAGTGCGGGCTGCCAGCACGCATCCCAGCGCCAGCGCCATCGCCAGCACCGGTGCGTGTCCTACCACGGCGACCATCAGCACCAGCAGGCCCGCATACACCAGGCGATACAGTACGGCCGCGATGATGGGCATGAAGATCACCACCGCCAGCAGCAACCCCATTACCAGGATCATCCAGGGAAAAGCGAAGATGCTCAGGGGGCGCAAGAACATCTCCCCCAGGGGAGCGGCCAGATCCTGGCGGTATGCTTCGGGTGAGAAGTCGGTCCATCGACCGCGAAGGAGGTACTGCCAGAAGGCGTTGACGACCAGGAAGCCCAGCAGGTTGATGCCCATGAACAGCCCGGTGCGCCACGGACTGGAGGGGCGCAACAGCGGCTTGGCGCCCTGGTGGTGGTCATAACCATTGATTGCGTGGGCATTCATGACTTGCGGAAACCATGGTACGCTCGGACGCCGTCGCGGGCAACAACCGTTCGGAGGATGCTACTTTCTGGCCTCAAGCCAAAGGCGGTAGAAAAGGTTGTTTTTCAGGAAGATCACGAAAAGGGATTCGTTGGGATAGACGAACGTGACTTTTTCGTCGTGCATTCGCCCGCCCTCGATGCGGGCCTTGAATTTCAGCAGCGGGATGCGCCCAAGGCGGTAGGCGTGGTTCCACTCCGCCGATTGGGGCGTGCCCAGCAGGATCAGGCCGATCTCATAGCGGCCGATATTGTCCCGGTCGGTCGTGCCTTCGATGTAGATGTCATACGTCTTACCGGAGAAGACCATGTCGTTGACCGTCGTTCCGTCGGCCTGGAGTTTGGCAAACCCCGTCATCTTTTTGTAGCGATACTTGGTGAGGTTCAGACCGGGAAACGCGCGGGCCACGAAGTTGGGCAGGGCCTTGCCCTTGAGCAGCCCGTCGAGGGTCAACGTCTTGGCCTCCCCGACGGGATAGACGGGGTATCGCGGGTCGATCACCCGGGCCAGAAGCGCGTTGAGCGGGGCCTGGGAATCCTCCGTCCTGTTGAATAGGCCGTAGACCGTGTTGCCCGGGAAGAACTTGGCCAGTTGCGGCTGGATGTTCTCGGAGGCGATCACGTCGCGGGTCTGGGAAGAACTGACGACCTGGGGCGCCTCTTCGGTCAGGTCGACTCGATGCGCGCCAATCAGCGAACCTCCGTTGACGCTGGCGAATGTCTTTGCCGACAGCAGGCCTCGCTCCAGGGACAGGTCCAGGGTCACGAAATCCGCCTGGTAATACTGGTCTACGGAGAAATCAAACGTCTTGTAGCGGTCCATATTGACTCGCCCCTGGAGTTTGGAGGCCAGCAGGTGGGGACGGAGCCACACCAGCAGATCGTTGACCTTCTGTAGCGCCTGGCGGCGTTCCTGGGGCGTGGCGGGGGAAGATGCCCGTGCTTGTCCCGGGGCGAGCCAATCGACCAGCTCTTTGTCGTCGATGTATTCGGCGAGCAGATCGAATCGGCCGGTGGGATTGTCTGGCAGGTTCGCCAGATCCGCCAGCAGCCAGCCGTGGCTGGTCCCGGCACGAAACTCCAGACCGTCGGTGCTGATTCGCCCGATGCGCAGGTCGCCATCTCCCCCGCGGCTTAGGTCTTCAAGAGTCAACTGGCCATGGACTTGCACGCCCTTTTCTCGATACCGGCCTTTGAACTGGTCGAACCGCAAGCGGGTCAATCCCACGCGCGGTGACTGGCCGTCCCAGGAGGCGTCCACAAACACCGATCCGCTGAGTTGGTAAGGCGTCAGCCAGGGAAGCAGGCTACCCAGTTCCCCCGCCTGCTTGGCCCCGAGGGTCAAGCGACCCTGGCTGGCCAGGATGTCCCGGGGCAGCCGGTCGGACCCCACGTCCAGTTTGATCACACCCTCCCCGCGTGCCTCCAACGCCCCGATGTGAGCTTCCAGACCGACCAGGTCAAGTAGCGACAGGTCGCCGGCGACGGTGGCGTCGAGGGTCAGTTCAGCCGGCAGGCCCGCGGGTTTGGTCATCGCCACGCGGCCGACGGCGTCCTGGGTGGCGGCCTTGGGCGCCGGGACGACCGCGGTGAACGCCAGATTTCCGGCGTCGATACGGGACTGAATGGAGATCGCCTCTTTGTCGCCATCGGCCGCCACGTGGATGGCCAGTCCTCCGGCAAGACCGTGGCGAGTCACCAGACCGGAAAGCTCCGGGACCATCGCCAGCAGTGGTTCGCCAACGGCCAAGGTGGCATCGAGACCGCATTGGAAACCGGCTGCCTCGTCCACCAAGGTCTTGGGGTCGGGCGTCCCGTTGCCGGGCAGGATCGCCTGGCCGGTGAGCTTCGCCCGGCTGTCGGCCAGGGCAAGAGTGCCATCTTCCAGGCACACCGTGGTTTGACCGGTCTGGGCGATGGAATTTGCCCGTAGGTCCAGCCTCAACGGAACGCCGGCGGGCTTGGCCCGCATGACAGGTCCGGAGGAAGCGTAGTCCACACCCGTGGCGTCCAGGGACAATGTCCCAGCCAATTGCTTTTGGCCAAAGGTAGCCTCCGCCGCCACGGCCACCATGCCGTCCAACCGCGCCGGGTCAAGGCGACGCTCAAGCCAGGGACTCATCCCCAGGGCCAGGGGGGCATTCAGCGCCTCGGCGCGCATTTGCATCCGCCAAGGTACCCTGTCGGAATCGCCCTGTTCCAAGCGACCGGTGAGCTGACCGGCGTCGAAGTCCGCGATGAAGTCCACGGCGGTGCGTTGCGTGTCCGGATCGGAGCGGAAATTGACGGCCAGGTTTGTCTTTTGACCGGCGGGTTTGAGAAAAGCATCCCTGCAACGGACCATCAGGGATGTCATGTCGGCCTTTAGCGACGCCACCGGTTTATCGCCCCAGACAACCTCAAAGTCGCCACCGACCTTTCCGGAGACATCCACGGGCAATGTACGACCCGGCAGACAGTCCAACAGGGACTCGGGATTCTCCAATTCAAGTTTTCCGCTGCATTGCGGAGCTTGCGTTCCCTGGGGAAAGCCGATCGCTCCCGAGTCGATGACGCACCGGCCCTTCCCAACGACCAGGTCCGCCGCCAGGCCGTTGAATACGGCCTTTTCCGGTTCGATAGAGGCGGAAACAGAAAGGTGGACCCCCGTCTGGTCGGGTTTGGCCAACTTTCCGACGGCCAGGTGAGTCTCTGCGGGCACCTCAACGCTGATGTGTATCTTCGGCCCGGGGTCGCGACGGATGACCCACTTGCCGCTCAATCCTCCGCGAAGATCCACATCGGCCAGCCCCGGACAAAAGCCACGAAGGGACTCCAGTTCCTTGATCTCCCACGAACCGCTCCAGTCCAGTCGCGCGAGATTCTCCAGGACCGCTCGGAACGCCTCAGCCGCTCCGGCGGGAGGTTGACTTTCCGCCATGCGGCGGATGTCTTGAATGGTTCCCTTGCCCGAAAAGTAGTTGTCGCCCAGCGTCAGACCGGTCTGCTCGGCGGCGAAATCCCAGGTGCGGCGGTCCAGGGCGCCGAGGACATCGAGTTCCATCCGGGTCCCGGCGGGCTTGAGCAATTGATCGCCTCGGCGCAGGGTTGCCGCGGTGGCTTGAACCTGCATCTCCAACCCGACATGCACATCGTCGCACCGGCTGGCCAGGCGCACGTCCACCGGACCTTCCACTTCCAGGGGCATCCACGGTGTCCGGCCCGCCAGCAAGGCCACCAGACTGGCAGGCTCGAGCCTTCCCCTAAGGTCCAGCGATCGCAACGCCTCCAGGTGGAGCTCGTACAAGTCCACCGTGATCTCCGCGGCACCGGCCAATTCAGCCCCCGGCAGGCGCAGGCGCAGGTCCCGGACATTGGCCAGACCGGTGAAGGGATCGAACGACGCCGTCACTCCCAGCTCAGCCTTTTCGACCACGGGCAGGTCCGGTCCTTCCCGCGGCTGGGCGTCCAGTCCTGCGGCGGCGAGGTTCAGGTAGAACTCCTCGACCATCCCGCGGCGGTTCACCCGCGCGTCCAGGGAACCATTGCAGACGCCCGCCAATCTCCGTAGGGGAAGGCCCAGCAGCTTGTCCAGACCCAGTTCGCCAAGGTCCAGGTTGGAGAAATTCAATGTGGCCAGGGCCACCACCTCCTGGCTGGAGGCGGTGGCAAGTCGCACTGTAACGGGCGATTCGCCGCCCTCCTGCTCCACCGCGGCGACTATTGTCAGACTGCCCTGTCGACTAGGAGGGCCGTGGAGGAATTCCAGGCTGGCGACGCGGAGACCCAGGGGCTTGTCCCGTTGCGGCATCGACAGTTCGACACGGCCTTGGCTGAGGCGAATCCGTTGGAAATCCAGCGCCGGAGGTTGTCCGGTAAAAAGGGGATTGATCTTTCCACCACCGTCAAGTCGCAGCGACAATTGCGGCCTGAGCACTTCCAGCCAACCGACGCGCCGGTAAAGGAGGAACTCCAGCGGCGCCAGTTCAGCCCGGATTCGCTTGACCCGGAGCATGGGCTGAGGGGCCTGGCGGTCCGGCGAAGCGACGACCAGCCCGGTAACCTCCACGCCGCGCGCCCAGTCCAGCGTGAGGCCCTCCATCGTCACCGCGACGCCCAAGTGTCTGCTGAGGTCTGCCTCCAACCGCCGCCGCAGGTACTGCGCGGGGGCCCACCAAGGCAAGGTCACATACCCCGCCGCCACCAGCAGCGCAACCATCGCCGTCCATCGCAGGGCGATCTGCCACCATCGCCGCCTGGACCGAGCCAAGACGGCGGGTCCAGCGGCCGGTACCATGTCCCGATGACGCCAAGTGCTCCACATATCCCCTCCGGGGTGGGCCGTTTCCGTGTTATACGTTGAAGCGGAAGTAGATCACATCCCCGTCGCGGACCTTGTATTCCTTGCCCTCCAGTCGGACCTTGCCCGCTGCCTTGGCGGTCTTCTCATTCCCGGCGGCTCGCAGGTCGTCGTAGTGCACCGTCTCGGCGCGGATGAAACCGCGGGCGATGTCGGAGTGGATCGCCGCCGCGGCCGTGACGGCGTCGGCGCCCGCGGAGATCTGCCAGGCGCGACACTCGTCGGGACACACCGTGAAGAAACTAATAAGGTTCATCCGATGAAAGCACACGCGGACCAGTCGATCGCAGGCCGATTGCGCCAGGCCCAGATCGGCCATGAACTCCGCCCGCTCCTCCGGTGGCATTCGCGACAGCTCCGCCTCGATCCGGGCGGATAACTGCATGCACGGCAGGGACTCCAGCGTCTCCGGTCCCTCCTGGGCGGCGTCCTGCTCGGAACAGTTCCGCACCGCCAGCATGGGCTTGTGGGTCAGGAAGGCGAAGCCGCCCAGCAGCTTGGCCTCCGCCTCCGAGGCCACCGCCTTGGCGACGGGGGTCTCCGCTTCCAGCGCCGCGGCCAGCCGCTTCATCAATTCCAGTTCGCGGAGCTGATCTTTCTGCCTGGCCGTCGGTTTCCGCACGGCGGTCTCCAGCTTGGCGATGCGGTTGGCGACCTGGTCCAGATCGGCGAACAGCGCCTCGCCGAGCAACTCCCGTGCGTCGGCCTGCGGGTCGATCCGCCCCCGGTAGGCAGCCACCGTCTCGTCAGGGAAGGCCCGTAGGACCCAGACAAGCATGTCGCTCTGTCGCAAAGCCGGCCAGTGGGCCTTGGCCCGGGTGCGACCGGCTTCATCGGTTAGATCGAAGCCGGGCAGGTCCAGGAACTCCAACTCGGCGTGGGTGATCTTTCGGGGTTTGTGCTGCTCGGCGAGCCAGTCCAGGCGCGGATCGGGGACCTTCACCACCGCCAGGTGGGGCTGATCTCCGCGCGAGAGGTCCACGTGCGAACCGCCTGCCCTGGCGACAGCTTCGAACAACGACGTTTTTCCGGACTGCAACGGACCCGCCAACACCACGCGCATTACGAAACTCCTGTTTCAAAGCCCCCCGCTTCGCCGCCGGCCGTGCTTACCATCGGCCCGGACGAAAAGCAACCCGACCACCAAGTTCCCGGAGGATTTCAATCGGACAACGCCTCTTGAATCCGCCGGACCTGCGTCTCGGCGGCGGCAATTTCCTGCTCCGTCGCAACGATCTGGCCCCAGCGCGCCCGATAATACAGGTCCACCAGGCCCAGCAGGACCTCCCGCGGAAGCCGCAGCCTCATAGCCGCCTCGGCGGCCAGTTCCCGCGGTGTTTGGCCGGATTGGCGAACGATTCCTTTGCGCTCCAGCAATTCAAAGAGCCGTGGGATAAACCGCAGCGTCCCCCATGGCCTGGTGCTCAACTCCCGCTCGGCAGCGCGGGCGCTCCGGCGGCGACGGTGGAGTCGAATGCACAGCAGGACCTCCGCCACCAGAGCCACCAGGCCCGCCGCTGCCGCCAGGCGAACCAGCGCCGCGTCCACGTAACCGTGCACCAGCAGGTTGGTGGCGCTGCGGACGGCGGCGCTCCAGGCGGCGGAGGCAACCGAGGCGACCCAATCCGCCGCGCGACGCAACAACCGCCACTGCGATTCGGCGTCGTATCCGACAACGTGCTTGTACCAGAGAAAGTGGAGCGTACTCCAGAAATCCGCGGCCGTCCGCCACCATCCCCCTCCGCCAGCTACCACCCTTCCGGAAGAAGTGGCGTCGAAGATCACCCAGCCGCTGGCGGGGGTGAACACCTCCGTCCATGCGTGCGCGTCGCGCTCCCGGACCACGTAATGCCCCCCCACGGGATTGTACTCCTCCACGAGGAAACCCGTGGCCAGCCTGGCGTTGACGCCCAGGGCGCGACACATCACCGTCAAGGCCGAGGCGAAATACTCGCAGTGGCCGCGTTTCAGGTGAAAGAGGAAATCCTCCACTCCATCTCGATCGGGTTCGGCGTCGGAAAGATCCAGCGAATAGGCGTATCCCTCCTGCAATCGCCGCGTGATTCGCTGGGCGATGGCCAGGTCCAGCTCGTCCCGCCTGGCCGCATCCGCCCCGCGAGCCTCCAGCAGGTCCCGGCACCACTCCATCGCCATGTCCACCACCGCCCGCGACGCGCGGATGGTCTGCTCCGGCCGCCAGGGGGAAGGCTCATACATCTCGTCCCTGGCCGCCAGATAGGCCTTCTGCCCGGCTGACAGCGGTTGCGGCCAGGAATAGGCCGTGTACCGCAGGGGACGGTTCAGCAGCACCGTCTGGGCCAGCGTCAGGCCCATGTCCGCACCAAAATGGACGGAGCTTTCGGGGCAGTCCACGCGCACGGCTGGGTACATGGCGAACAGCGTGGGCAACAGTTCCGCATCGACCACGGAGACCCGCTGGACGATGGCGTTGTCCATCAGATCGGGATTCAACCATGGCGCGGCGGCGTCGAGGCGCTTCGACCCGCCGGTTTTCGACCATCTCGAGCGGTCATAATAGTCGAACGTCTCGCCCCGCAAGTAACCGGCGAATCCCTGCCCGCGACCTTCCAGGGTCACCCATAGCAGCACGTGATCGGAGGTGAATATCCTCCGCGATTGGCCGAGGACCACGTTGTGGGTGAATCCTGTCGTCGCCTCGCGGCCGGCCCCCAGGATCCCCGCCACGATGCTCTCTCGGGATCGTGGTGCGATGAAAAACGTCGCCACGCCCGTCAGGATCATCACGGCCAACACCCCGCCCAGTCGCCTGGCCAACGCCCCGGTGGGCCATTCCCGGATCACGTTCCAGGCCACCTGGCGCGGGTCCCGCGGAGCCGGTTCCGTCACCAGCCGCGCGCGGGCGGAAGCGTCCAGCCCGTACTTCAGCGCCAGGACCATCGCCGCGTGGCAGGCGACGATCGCGTAGACGGTCAGGACCGCCGCAAACCAAATGGCCTGGGAGAACAATGCCGCCGCGACCATGCACAGCACGCTCAAGGCCAGCATCTGCACATAGTCGCGGTTGGCCTTGCGCTCGAAGAGCTTGATCATCTGAATGAGGATCATGAAGTGCGCGATAGCCCCCGGAAGGGCCACGCGCGAGGAGTTGCACTCCAGCACGAGCACCGCCAAGGACACCACCAAGGCGATATTGATGAAAAGCCTGCTGACGTAAACCTCTCGCCCACGGTAGGCGGCCAGCAGGTTGATGGCCACCGCGAAGGTCGGGGCGATGAAATAGAAGAGGTTCCCCTCCGCCAGGCTGAAGCAGACCGCCCCCAGCCAGAGGGTCACGAACAACGGCTGTTCCAGGCGCCGTCGGGCCTTGAGGACGACCTCGATCTCGCTGAAACCCTCTATCGGCATCAGCGCCTCCCCGCGACGGACAGCGGATCGTCCTCGAAGAGCTGGTCCAGTTGATTCTCATCGACGAGGGTGAATTCTCGACAGGCCGCTCGGACCGGTCCCAGGGCGCTGGGGCGCAGGCGGCTTCGTTCGGTGGTCAGGACGGTGACCTGGGAGTCCCGCAGCAGGCCGCGGTGGAGCCGCTCCAGCGTCGCCTCCAGCGTCACGGTCGTATTGAGGTCGATGTCCGCCAGGGCGTCCAGGAGTTGCCGTTGCTGCCCCAGTCCGGAGGCGGGGGCGAACACCGCGGCCTGGCCCTTCATCGCCAGCGCCAGGCCCACCTGATACCCCCGCGAAAACGCATGATGGATCAGCGTCGCCGCAAACCGGATGATCCGTTCGCGGCGATGGATGTCCAGATCGGAGGCATCCGGAAGATGCGTGTCCAGGACGACCAGCAAGGCGTCCGGCAGCGGGCGGCACATCTCGCGCACCACCGGGCTGGTCCGCGATGCGGATCTCCGCCAGTGGATCCAGCGCGGATTGTCGTCGCTGCGATAGTCGCGCAGGCCGAAGAACTCGTCCTGCCCGCCGGTGGCCTGGCTGGGCGCGGCGGTGGAAGCCTCCACGGCGCCTTGGCGAAGCAGCGTCCTTTTGAGGCGTCCCCGGGCCGGCCAGACGACCAACGTCCTGGAAAGGGGCGCCACCCGCCGCGCCGCCACCAGCCCGAAGGGGAACAGGGTTCTCAGTTCCACTCCCTGAAGGCGGATTCGCCCCCGACGGCGGATCACGAACCTGGCCCCGGCGCGAAAGAATGCCTTGGGGGCCAAGTGGGTGCAGAATCCCCGGACGCTCTCGATGCCCTCCGAACCGGCCTCCTCCATGGAGACTCCCAGGCATGCCCCGCGCCGGCGGACATTGCGAAGGTAATAACCCAAGTGGACCGTATGGTTCTGCCAGGCATGGTCAGGCACGTCGCGCCGCAACTCGATACCCGCCAACATCCTTCCGGCCAGCGCCGCCGAGACGACCATTGCCCCGATCATGGCCCCGAACATCACGAACAGCATCGCCGCCTGGCTCTTGACCGATGTGATACAGACCGCCAAGGCGATGGCTAGAAAAACCCATCCAGCCGCAGTGGGACGAAGGTGGATTCTTCCCCCGCGGGCTTGTGATCCTGGGGCGGTCATCGAGCCTCCTCAACGCGCGTCATGGAGGGACTGGAACCGTCTTGAGTATTTGCCGGAACACCGCTTCGGCGGTGGCGGCGGAGCCTTCCTGGGTCAGCGACTTGGTCAGCAGGCGGTGCGCGCAGACATGGGAGGCCAGGTTCTTGACGTCGTCGGGAATGACGTAATCCCTGCCTTCCAGCAGCGCCTCGGCGCGGGCGGCCTGCATTAGCGCCAACGATCCGCGGGGCGACAGCCCGATGGTCAGGTCCTCGCTGCGCCGCGAGGCCTCGGCAATGGCCAGGATGTAGTCCACGATCGCATCGTCGATACGGACGGTCAGGACCCTTTCCTGTATGGCCACCAGCTCCGCGGCGCTCATCACCGGCTCCAGCGCCGCCAGTCGCGTCCGGGCCGGCTGGACCCGCAGGATTTCCCGCTCGGCTTCCCGGCTTGGGTATCCGATCCGGGTGCGCAGCATGAACCGGTCGAGCTGGTTTTCCGGCAGGAAGTAGGTGCCCTCGAACTCGTAGGGATTCTGTGTCGCCAGCACCATGAACGGCGGACCGAGCGGGTAGGTCTTTCCGTCCGCCGTCACCTGGGACTCGTTCATCGCCTCCAGCAAGGCGCTTTGGGTGCGTGGGGTGGTGCGGTTGATCTCGTCCACCAGGACGATCTGGGCGAAGATCGGCCCGGGCTTGAAGTTGAACTGTCCGAGGTTGGAGTCGTAGACGCTGACGCCCAGGATGTCGCTGGGCAGCAGGTCGGGGGTGAGCTGGATGCGGCTGAAGATGCAATCGATGCTGCGGGCGATCGCGCGGGCCAGGATGGTCTTGCCCACACCGGGCACGTCCTCCAGCAGCACGTGGCCTCGCGCCAACAGCGCCACCAGGACCCGCCGGACCACTTCCTCCTTGCCCAGCACCACCGACTCGACGTTGCGGCGGAGCGACGCCAGTTGTTGCGCACATTCCATGTCGATTTCCTCAGCCCCGGGAATGATCGTGCCTTTGCGGGCATCCTAAGGGCCAATGCCCTCGAATACAACAGCGGCGGGGAGACAAGTCACAAGGAGGCGTTGTAGTCGTCGACCACCCGCGTGACGAGGCGGATCCGTTCAATGTTGCCCGTGGAGGAAACTTCGTCGCTGACTCCCAGGATCAGGTTGGGGGCGAACAAGTCGATGATCCGCTTGGCGCAATCCACCAGCGTCTGCTCGCTGAAGGTGCGGTCGAAGTAGATGGCGGGGATGCCGTCGATAAGGAACATCTCGCCCAAGGCGGACTTGACTTCCTCCAACGTCACGTCGCCCTGGGGGACGGGGGTGATGGCCTCGATGCCGTCCAGGCCGGTTTCGCGGGCCAAGGGAAGCAGCGGGCCGCAATCGCCGTCCCAATGGGCGTGGACGAATTTGCCGGCCCGGTGCAACAACTCGCAGCGGCGCTGATAGACCGGCAGCATGTACGCGCGGAACAGTTCCGGGGTACAGAGGCGGCCATGGACGTTGTCGCCGAAATTGATGTATCGGATCGGACTGGCGTTGATGATCTCGATCTGCCGCTCTTGCGTGACGGCCAGGGCTTCAAAGTATCGCTGGCAGGCAAAGGGGTAATCGTGCAGGGCAAAGACCGCTTCCTCGACACCCATGTCCTCCACGAAGAGTTTCTGAACATTGGTACGCAGGATAAACATGGTCGGGGCGCCTAGCCCCTCCCAGGTCGCGCAAAGGCCGTCATACGCGGCCTGGTCCCAGCTCCAAGTCCGCCGCTCCTCGCGCCAGGCGGCGACCTTCATCTCGTCGGGGTCGCCGATCGGCCACTTGACGGGCATGTGCCAGGGGCTGTTGGGGCTGCGGCGGTAGATGGCCCGCTGGACGCCCACGGGCGTTTCGACGAGCACTTCGTAGTCGGTCTTGCTTAGTTCGCGTTGGGTGATGCGGACTCGTTGGTCCTCGTGACTCTGATAGCAGCAGCCGAAGTCGTAGATGCGGTTCGAGACGCCCAAGGACCGGTATAGTTGCGGCAGCGTCATACCCGCGTACGGTTCCGGGAGAGGTTGGCCGGCAAAGACCTTGTCGTGGTACCAGGCGATGATCCGCGGCTGCCAGAGGATGCGCCCCGCCCCCCGGCCGGTAATGACGTCAAGGTTCAACGCGGTCAGATCGACGTTCCCGTGGTCCGTAATGCGGCCTGTCATTGGTGTTTCTTTCCCGGCTTCGTGGGGCAAGTTGCACGCCATGCCTTACTACCTCACTTGCAGCGCCGGCGCTTCAGCAACACCGCGGTGGTGCCCGCCACAAGGATCACCGCACCCACAATCCATAAATAGCTGCCATGTATTCGTTGTTCATTTCCAACGCGATGCACTGGCTGAGTACTGGGTTGACTGGATGGATGGGTAGTTCCTATACTATTTTGAGTTGCGGCCTCGCTGGCGGTGCTTTCTATGAGTGCGCTTACGTCCACCAACTGCGTTTCTATCGTCTTACGAAGTTCTTCTTCTGTGTCCGACACAACAAACGTAATGTCTAGAACCGTGTCATGCACGACGGTTCCGGCAGGCCATCGCATCTCGAATATGTCCTCGGAGAATGATGGGGAATTGACGGTGACTTCGGTCGCATTGTACTTCAGACGTCTCCAAGGAGTGCCATCCTCTTTGCGGTCAATCCGCGTGCATCGTGTGGGATAAAATATCCCGGGAGATGCTTCAACCATTTGCTCGACAACAAGTTCATTGGTTACGACTTGCTGCTCATTCAGTTTTTGCTTCGATACGAGCGCGTAGGCGCGTTGTGGATCAAAATACCATTTCTCTCGAGGATTTCCGGCCTTCGAGACAGTGACAACAACACATGGGACACTATTCACGGTTGACGTACTCGTCGCCACGGCTAATCCTGGCAGTTGGCTGATCTTCTCAAAGTACTCCGATAGCTTCTGCGACTCCTTCCCCTCATCTCTGGCCCCGTAGATTGAGTTGATCCATCCTGATGCGAAGCCGTTGAAGCCGACTTGACGCCCTGCCTGCACTTTACCTCTAGGGGTGAGGTCGGGGTGCTCCGGATTTCCGCTCTTCTTGACCAACACAGATTTCGCTCTGCCGTTATAGGTGTCTACGAACACATCATGCGAAAATGGCACCTTGCCGCCCACCCACCGGCCCACCTCGTCGGTGTCAAACCGTACTTTGCTGCCGGGTCGCCCAACGAACCATGCCATCATCTGACCATGGCCAGCATCGGTCCACTCCGACGTTTTCGGGTCCCATTCCTCCGCCGTATAACTCGAATGTACCTGAACATTCAGTAAAGTTTTCTCGGCGCTCTTGATATGATCGGACAGCATTGTCATGGGCATCGGTTGCTGAGCACGCGCGGCATCTCCTGCTACAGCAAGTAGCACAATGATTAAGCCCCACGTTTTCATGGTATTCTTCCTTCAGTCTCGTAGGCGAGTAACTTGCCCGGAAGGGGCCTTCCGGCCCTTCGGTCGCTAACCTTCGTGCCCTACCTTGCTGGCGGCCTTGCCCAGGTCTCCCGTAGCTGCATTTCCATCGGCATCGTAGTCCCGCAAGACCGGCGAGTCAATGTACCGCGACGGCCGGTCCTGCTCCGCCCTGTCATCATTGCGAGGACTTGGTCATTGGCGCGGCCTATGGCAATAGCCTAGCATGACGATGGAATGTTCAGCGGAATCATCCAGCACGTCGGCCTGGTGCGCCGCCTGTCCTCCGAGGGCGCCGGCAAGAGACTGGCCATCGACATCGGCCCGCTGGCCGAGGGCCTGGCCCGGGGCGATAGCGTCGCCGTCGCCGGCGCATGCCTGTCGGTGGCCGACAGCCAAGGCGGCGTCGCGGAGTTCGACGTGATGGCCGAGACGTTTTCTCATACGACTATTGGCGATTTGTACGTCGGTGCCAAAATTAACCTGGAACGGTCCTTGCGCCTGGGCGACGGGCTGGAGGGGCACCTGGTGGCCGGGCACGTTGACGGCGTCGCCCGTGTCGCCGCTGTCGGCCGCCAGAGGGGTCATATCCTGGAATTCCAGGCCACGCGGGAACTGACGGACCTGATGGTCGCCAAGGGTTCGGTGGCCATCGACGGGGTTTCGCTGACGCTGACGGACGTCAGCGGGACTGCATTCTCCGTGGCATTGGTTCCCATCACCCTGGCCAAGACCACCCTGGGCCAACTGGCCCCCGGCGCGCGGGTCAACGTGGAGACCGACGTCATCGGAAAGTACGTCCTGAAATATCTTCGCTCTATCGGCGAACATTCCGGCGGGGGATTGACCCTGGAGAAACTTCGTGAAGCCGGATTCGCCTGACCCCTCTGCTTCGCACAACGCCGACTCGTGCGACATTGCCCCCGAGCGACGTCCCATTATCGGCATCACCATGGGCGAGCCGTGCGGTATCGGCGCCGAGATCATCGTCAAGGCCCTGGACCGCCCGGAATTGCGCCGCCGCGCGAAGTTCCTGATCTTCGGTTTCTCCGAGCAACTGGCCTACACGGCCGACTCGCTGGAGATCGACCTGCCCTTCCGGCGAGAGCACCACGAGGACATCCGCCGCTTCGATGACGACCTGGTGGTGTTGGACTACGACGAGCTGGCCACGCCGTCGGTCATGCCCCGTGGCCCAAGCAAGCTGGGCGGCGCGGCCTCCATGGCCTTCTGCCAGGACGCCATCGTCGCCGCGCGCGGCGGGGTCATCGACGCCATCGTCACCGCCCCGATCTCCAAGACCTCCTGGCACCAGGCCGGGTTCAAGCAGTATCCCGGCCACACCGAACTGCTTGCCGACAAGTGCAAGGCCAAGTACGTGGCGATGATGTTCGTCTCGCCGCGCCTGTGCGTGGTCCTGGCGACCATCCATGAGGCGCTGTTCGATATCCGCCACCATTTCACCATCGGCTGCGTCTTCAACCCCATCGACCTTGCCGACCAGGCGCTGCGGGGGTGGTTCGGCTTGGACAAGCCCCGAATCGCCGTCTGCGGCCTAAACCCCCACGCCGGAGAAGAAGGCCGGTTCGGCGACGAGGAGAACCGCGTCATCACCCCGGCCATCATCCTGGCCGCCGAGGCGGGCATCAACGTCTCGGGGCCATATCCGGCCGATACGGTCTTCCTCAAGGCCCTGGACGGAAAGTTCGACTGTGTCGTGGCCATGTACCACGACCAGGGCCTCATCCCCGTCAAGCTGCTGGGCTGGCGCGACGCGGTAAACCTCACCCTGGGACTGCCCATCATCCGCACCTCCCCCGACCACGGCACGGCCTTCGACATCGCCGGGAAAAACAAGGCCGATCCCTCCAGCATGATCGCCGCCATCAACCTGGCCATCGACCTTGCCGCCAAACGCACCGCGGCCTCTGGACTGAAGCAAGGGGCAAAGTAGGCCCGCCCGGAATCTTCTAACAGACATAAATCGGTTTGCATTTCATCTCTGATCGGCGGTCTATATTGATGTGGTAGCAAGGATTGCTCATGGATCAGAAGCACGCACAGGATAACGGCTTTGCAACAATGATGCTCAGCCAGAGCGGGCAACTCATACGAGTGGCTTTGCGTCTGCTGCATGAGCCACATATGGCGGAAGATGCCGTTGCGGACAGCTATCTGCGAGCCTGGCAGCGGCGAGGAAGCCTGCGCGATCAGAGCAAGTTGGGACCCTGGCTGCGGAAGATATGCCGCCGGGAGGCACTGCGCCTGGCGCACGCCAGCCAGCGGTGGCCGCAGCGGGAGGCTGACGGCTTTGTCATGGCAAAGGTTCCCGACAAAATCGTCGCCCTGCCGGGTGATACCGCGGAAGTGCGGGAGATGGTTGAGCGACTACCGGAACACCTTCGCACCTGCGCCGAGCTGTTCCTTGGCGCCAATTACACCTATCGGGAGATCGTAACCGCCACGGGTCTGCCTCTGTCCACGGTGCGGGGACGGATCCGGCTGGTGCGAGAGCGATTACAAAAGGAGATTCATATGTCCAAGGACAAATCTTCAACCCGCCACGATGCCCAGGATGTCGTTCGCGCGGCAAAAGGCCTGGCGCGATGGGAGGGAGTGTCTTTCCGCCTGCTGGGCGCCTGCTGGAACGGCGGTACGAGCCTCTACAGCCCATCGGGCCAACGCTTGACTCGGCTGCCTACCGCTCTGGCAAAATCACACCTCCTGCCGGTCAAGCTCGATCACCCGTTCGGACCACAACCTTACAGCGGCTCGGTTCTATCCATCTTTTGGGAGCTCACCGGCCGCAAGAACGATTGGCCGGATTTCATGACCGTGGCACACGATTCACACAGCGGGGCACGATGCCTGCCCAGCGGTCACCAACCGGCCATTTTGTTGGATGGTCGGTGCCTTCTACAGTTCCTATGTATACCGCCGGACACGGCGACGCAGTTGCGCGTACAAAGCCATGTTCTCGGTAAAGAAGACCGCGCCAATCCCAGCTCATATCGCTGGGACTTCGAGTTTGAGCGTGGACTAGACACCATTATTAATGTTGAGAGGCCCGGTTGGGGTGTAGCCTGCGTATTCCCACCGAAACCGGCAAAGAAATCAGGCCGGTGCCTCGTAACGGCAGTATTGTCTTCCCTAGCCATGGAAAAGGGATGTCAACTGATAGGCCTGGACAAACACCGCCGCGAAATCGAGCCGGTACGGAGAACCGCCAATTTGGGGACGATGACTTCTCCAAGCGCCGAGGGTCACCTCATCCATCTGCAGGCAGAGCTTCCGTTAAACCACGATGAACTGTACGGTGTCGTGTTGTACCCGCTGTGCCACGCGACCTTGGACTGGGGCCGAATAGCTGTGCCGCCACGGCCCAAGCGCGAAGACTAATAGCATCAGTGCCCGGTGCCACGCCAGGTGGCATTCCCAAACCGGGATTTGACATTCATGCCCCCCCCAATACAGAGCGACAATGGGTTTGGCGCAAATGACACTGGTTTGGCGGCAAGAAAAATTTTGTGGTGGGGGTAGATCGCAAAGAAAAAGCTGCAAGGGGCTGCAAAAGTCGCGTAGGGCACGCGGGTTGGGAGCCGGCAGGCTCAGTTTCCGCGTGCGGGATTTCCGGCAGACCGTTTCGCACGCAGGTTCGTAGGGCGGGGCTACTGCCCCGCGGAATCCTCAAAATAAACGGAACCCGGAACAAGGAACCGGGTGCAACGTCGAATGGCCAATGACGAATGAATGACCAATGACAAATGTCCAATGAAAATAGTTCGCGATGTTCGCGGCTTATGAAAAGATTCGCAAAATAATCGCGGTGGGACAGAGCCACACCGCGCGGAGTTGCGGCCCCGAATAATTGATGCGGCCTTGGTTAGGCGGTATGGTGATAATCGCGACGGCGATCAGGGCGATGTAGCCGGGCAGATGTTACCTGGATAATCCAGGAGGAAGACTCCATGCCGGTTCAAGTCACCGCTATGCTGACGATGCTTGTGCTGTCCTTGATGGTTTGCCGGTTGTCCGGGCAGTCAAGCCAGCATGACCCAGCCAGCCGGCCCGCACCGAGCAGCCAGCCGGCCCCGCTGGACGATATCTCCCTCAAGGCCGTCGTGATCTTTGACCTCTGCGAGAAGGAGCTTGGCGCTTACGCTAACAGCGAAGACGACGATTCCACCGGTCTGGCCTGGGGCGGGGCGTACATCAACAAGGGCTACCTGGCCATGTACGAAGGTACCCGGGACGAACGGTATCTCAACACCTTGCTGGCTCGCATCGAGCGGACCCTCGCCAAGCGCGGCGACCGCATCGGCCTGCGCGACGACGTTCGCGACAAGGTCATGCCCTGCTGGATCAACCAGGTGCATACCGGCAACCCCAAGATCGCCCACGCCGTGCATAACGGCATGATTATCTACCCGATGATCCGCCTGGTGGTCGTGCTCCAGCAGGATCCCGTGCTGGCGGCCAAACATGCCGATATCATGAAGCGAATCCTCGCCGACGCCGAGGAAATCTTCCAGGCCTACGAGCCGGAATACCACGATGGTCCGGCGCCCGACGAGGGATGGTACTACTGCCCGGACCTCAAGGCCGACTTGCCCTTCAACCAGCAGAACGCCCTGGGCCGTGCCATGCTGGCGATGTACGCGGCCACGGGGAAGGTCCAGTACCGAGACCGCGCCGCCCGATTGGCCAAGTACTTCAAGTACCGTCTGCGGAGGATCGGGGGCAGGGAAGGCCGATGGGCCTGGGACTACTGGACGCACAGGGCGGAGTTCGAGGACGTCTCGCACGCCGGGCTAAACGTGGACTTCGCCTACGCCTGCTACCGCGCGGGCATCGTGTTCGTTCCCATTGACATGACGCGGTTCGTCCACACCTTCCTGCACGTGACGCGGGACAGCGGTTTTTCCGATTACGTCGACGGTAGCGGCAAGGGCAGATTCGGAATCATCGTGAGCCGCTGGGGCCACCTGGGATACCTGGACAAGGATGTCCGCCGGATCCTGGTGGATTACCTCAGCGCCCACCGTAGCGAGAACAACATCCTTGCCATGCAGGGCGCGGGGTACTTGGTGGAAACCCAGTATCCTGACAATGCCTTCTACCGCGCGCTGGAACGCCCGGAAGCGAAATGATGGGAATCCCCCCGCGGTGATGCCCACGGACACGCCGGGGCAGTCGTCTATTCCCGCATCGAGGCGACCTGGATTTCCCCCCGGCCGAAACGAATCCGTATCCACCCGTTGCGTGCGGTGGAGTAGAAGCGATAGGAATTCCGCAGGCGTTGGTAGAACTGCCTGGGCTGTTCCTCGTCGGCGGGCCCGGCGGGTTCGCGCGAGTTGCTGGCCACGACGTACCGCGGGTTGACAGCCGCCAGGACGTCCGGCAAGGAGGCTTTCCACCCGCCATGATGGGGCATGATCAACGCTTCGGCGCGGGGGAGCAGCTTGTCAGCGACCAGCGATCGCTGGGAGGTCTCCTCGATGTCCCCCGGCAATAGGACGCTCGTGTCGTCACAGGTGACCAGCATCACCAGCGATGAGTCGTTGACCAACAGGTCCGTCGCCCCCCGGGGCGGCCAAAGGACGCGGATGGAGGTTCGCTCGTCCAGTCTCACCACGTCGCCGCTGCGCAGACGCAGCAGGGGCACGCGACGGTCTTCCAGCACATGGAGGAGGTCCGCGCCGAGCGGGAGGGTGGAATCCAACTCGTTTTCCTGGGAACCGAAGGCGTCGTTGACGTACACCCGCTGGAGACGGTGGTGTTGCAGGAACTCCGGTATCGCGTTGTAGTGATCGGTGTTGGCGTGGGAGAGGAAGGCTGCCTCGGGCGCGGGCAGCCGCTGGTATCGCAGGAACGGCCAAAGCGCCTGCCCGTAAACGTCCATGCCGCTGCGCGAACCGGCGTCCAGGAGGAAGGTCTTGCCGCTGGGGCATCGCAACACGACGCATTGCCCGCCGCCGACGGAGAGGATGTTCAGCTCAGCCGATGACGGGGCGGGCGCGGTGCGCTGCGTATACGCCGTCGCCGCCGCCAGAATCAACAGGCCCGCCGCCAGAACCAGCCTGCCCAGGCGCAACCGGCGGTGCAGGACCGCCAGGGCCAGGACCGCATAACACAGTATCACCCACCAGACTTCCACCGGCCGCAATTGGAAGCTCAGGCCCGGCAGGTCGGACATCGCCCGTACCATCCACGCCAGGGCGTCGGCGGCGCTGTCGGCCAGCCGGCCGATCGCGTAGGAGAGGTTGGGCATCGGAGCGGCCAGTGCCATCGACAGATACCCCGGAACCAGCACGGCCAGTATCGGCGCCGCCAGCAGCGCGCTGAGCGGACCGGCGTAGGGGCTGAAGAACCCGAAGTGATACGCCACCAGCGGGATGGAAACGGCATAGGCGACGATCGCCATCGTCGCCGCGTCGATGAGCCAGCCGGCGCCGGTGTAGTAGAGCCAGCGACGGAGGCGGTCGGAATCGCGGAAGACCATCAGCCCCCGGCGCTTCATCCAGCGGCCGAAGAGCCACTGTCGCGTCGGTCGCAGCAGCAGGATCAGCCCGGTGACGATGCCGAAACTGAGTTGGAAACCGGCGTCGAAGAGATCCATCGGCCAGGCCGTCAACAGGACCACCATCGCCCCGGCCAGGGCGTTGAGGGCGGAATAGGGGCGGCGGAAGACCGTCGCCAGGCAAATCGCCGCGGCCATGATCGCCGAACGGAGCAGCGGTGAATTCGGTTCAGCCAACACCATGTAGGCCCCCAGGACAGACAGCACCGCGATGGCGGAGCGGCGGGGAGTGAGGGCGAATATCCTGCACAAGAGATAGACGAATCCCAGGAACACGCCCAGGTGCGCCCCGGAAATGCTCAGGTAATGCGCCACGCCCGCCCGCATCATGATGCGATTGAGCGACCGCAGCACCGGATGTCGCTCGCCGATGATCAGCGCGTTGAGCAGTTGGCCGCTCTCCAGGTCCCCGCAACCGGCCAGGTGTTCCCTCGCCGCGGCGCGGAGGCGACTGGTTGCCCGCGCCCAAGCGGAGCGGTGGTCCGTCAACAGGCCGACGCTCTCGGGGGCTGGGACGGTCAAGGTCGTCCATACCCCCAGCCGCCGGGCAGGCTCCGACCAGTCATATTGGCCGGGATTGTCCCCGCCTTCGATTCGGCTCAACCACCCGGCCAGTTCCACCCGCTGCCCCGCCCTCAGGCGGTCGTCCCGCTGGCGAATCGTCACGGCGACCAGGCCCGAAACATCCCGCCAGCCGGTATGCGCGGAGATGCCTTCGGCCTGGAGGACGAAGCGCGTGGTGGGGGGGCGTCGGTAGCCGATGACTGGAGCGCCCTGATCTTCCTCGATGCGGGGCGTGTCGGCCACCTGCCCGCGCAGGGTCGCCAGGACCGGTCGATGGTCGCTGTAGGTGACGATGTCCGAGGGGGAGAAGGAAAAGTACGCCCGGTTCGACCGCACCGCCGCCAGGCAGAAAATCGTCACCGCCACGGCCAGGCCGGTCAGCAGGCGCAGATGACCTCGCCGAAACGTCATGATGGCCGTCAGAAGCCCCGCGGCGCCCAGCACCGCCCACAGCCCCACCGGCAAGGGGACGAACCGCCCAGCCGCGATCCCACAGGCCAATGCCACCGCCACCGGCGCCAGCGGCGCGCGGATCAGAGGGGCCTTCGTCGATCTGGAACTTCCCGCCTGTTCACCCATGTTCGGCAGCGATTGTACGAGCTATTATTGCGACTGGCCACCCTCGTCGGTCTTCGGTTCGACCCTTCGGCTGTGAGCTCAGGGTCGAACAGCTTCGCTCACCGTTCCCGGTAATCCGGTCTTCCGGTAATCCGGTCTTTACAGGTCTCGTCCGATGGCCTGGGCAATTCGGCGCAGGACCGACATCAAGGCCGCCAGCGCCGAGGGAGTGATGGACTGCGCGCCGTCGGAGAGGGCATGTTCGGGGTCCAGATGGGCCTCCACCAGCAGTCCGTCGGCCCCGGCGGCGACGGCGGCGCGGCACATCGCGGGCACCAGGTGCGCGTGGCCGGTTCCGTGGGAGGGATCCACCAGCACGGGCAGGTGCGTCTTGTCATGGAGTTCCGCCACCGAGGCCAACGGCAGCGTGTTGCGGACGTAGTCCTCGAAGGTGCGGATGCCCCGCTCGCAGAGGATCACGTTGGGGTTTCCGGCGTTGATGATGTATTCAGCCGCCAGGAGCCACTCCTCCAGCGTCGCGCTCATGCCCCGCTTGAGCATCACGGGCTTGCGCACCTTCCCGACGGCCTCCAGCAGCGGATAGTGCTGCATGTTCCGCGCGCCGATCTGGAGCACGTCGGCGTACTCGGCCACCAACTCCACCTGCTCCAGGCCGATGACTTCCGTGACGACGGCCAGTCCGGTGGCGTCGCGGGCCTCGGCGAGCATCTTCAGGCCGTCCAGCCCCAGGCCATGGAAGCTGTAGGGGCTGGTCCGGGGCTTGTACGCCCCGCCGCGCAGACCGATGCAACCGGCAGATCGCACCGCCTCGGCCGTGCGGAGCAGTTGCTCCCGCGACTCCACCGAGCAAGGCCCGGCGATCACTCCGACCTTCGTTCCGCCCAGGGCAAAGCCCGCCGGACCGATGGCGATCTCGCTGCGGGTGGGCTTGACCTCCATCGAGGCCATCTTGTAGGGCGACAGGATCGGAACGATGCGGTCCACCATCGGAGCGTTTTCGATGGCCGACTTGTCCACCATCCGTTTGTCGCCGATGCAGGCGATGACCGTGCGGTCCGTGCCCTGGATGACGTGGTCCTTCAGCCCGTATTCGCGGATCAGGTCCACGACGTGCTGGACGTGTTGCGGCGTGGAACCGGGTTTCATCACGACGATCATGTGTGCCTCGAACAGTTTTCGCGGGTGGCGGGCCGGCCAGCGGACTAGGCCACCGGTTCGATCTTTTCCAATCCGTTCATGTAAGGCCGCAGGGCTTGCGGCACGGTGACGCTGCCGTCGGCGTTCTGGTAAAGCTCCAGGATCGGGATCAGGATCCGCGGGCTGGCGATCACCGTGTTGTTCAAGGAGTGACAGAAGACCACCTTGCCCTCGCCGTCGCGGTATCGCAGGTTCAACCGGCGGCACTGGAAATCGTCCAGCCGCGAGGCCGAATGCGTCTCTCCGTAGGCGCCCGTGGGCCTTCCGTCGGGGCCTTCGCCGCCCCGGCCTGGCATCCACGTCTCGATGTCGATCATGTCGGCGTTCTTGGGTCCCAGATCGGCGGCGCAGCATTGCAGCAGGCGATAGGGCAGTTCCAGGCGATGCAGCATCTCTTCGACGAACCCGATCATCTTGGCGTGCCAGGCGCGGCCTTGCTCGACGTCCGAGCGGCAGAGGACCACCTGCTCGACCTTGTCGAACTGGTGGATGCGGTAGACTCCGGCGGTGTCCTTGCCTGCCGCCCCGGCTTCGCGGCGGAAGCAGGTGGAGACCGTCACGTACCGCCGCGGCAGCGAATCGCCGTCGAGGATTTCATCCTGGTGGAGGCCCATCAGCCCCGCCTCGCCGGTCCCGGTGACGTAGAGGTCCTGGCTTCCGCCCCGGTCGGTCTCCTTGATCTCGTAGACCTGCTCGCGGCCGAAGGGGAAGAACCCCGTCCCCACCAGCACGTTGTCGCGGACCAGCACGGGAACGCTGACAGGCGTGAAGCCCTGCTGGTTGACCATGAAGTCAAAGGCCAGCCGCAGCACGGCCTGATGGAGCTGCGCCAGTCGGCCCCACAGCACGTAGCTGCGCGAACCGCTCATCTTCACTCCCCGGGGGATGTCCAGCAACCCCAGCAGCTCGCCCAGCTCGATGTGTGTCCGGGGGGGGAAGCCCTTATTGGCGGCGAAGGGCTTGGCCGTGTCGAACCAGGGGGGGTTCCAGCGGCGGACTTCCACGTTGTCGTCGCTGCTTTGGCCCCTGGGTACGGCCGGGTCGGGCGGCAGCGGCACCTGGAGCAACAGGCCGTCGACCTTCGGCTCCAGTTGGGCGATGATGTTTTCGGCGGCCTTGGCGCGGTCCTTGGCCTGCTTCATCTCGGCGATGGCGTCGGCTTTTTCCCGGCCCGACAGCTTGGCGATCTTTTTACCGGCGGTGTTCTGGATCGTGCGAAGTTCCTGAAGCTCCTGCTGGGCCTCCAGAAGCCTTGCGTCATCGGCCAGCAGGGCGGGGATGTCCACGTCGATCCGCTTGGCCCCGGCGCCGTCGATGAAACGTTGCGGGTCCTGTCGCAACAATTTGATGTCGATCATTCCATTCTCCCGACGATGGGAGTGGGAATCCTATCACAATTCTTCGGCTACAACCACCGCTCTGGGTGGGTCTGGTGGGCGGTGGGCGGTTGGCCATCGAGGCTTACGGGCTGTTCGACGCCTCGCGTCGTGTTCCCGCTGGCTGGGCCGAAGGGGAGTCCGTCAGCGTCCGGCCCCAGGCACGGAGCAGGGCGAGGTGGCGGACTTCCGATTCGTTGAATCGCAGGAGACTCTCGGCGGGCAGGGCGTTGTTGAGTCTTTCGGCGGCTGCCAACTGATCGAGGCACTCCCGCGCCGCCCCGGCCGAGACGAGCATCTCGGCGTAATCCAGGCGGAGACGAGGATTGGCGGGATCGAGTATCTCCGTTGCTCGTCGCATGAGGCTGACGGCCAGGCTGACCTGCTCTGCGGGCGGGGCCAACTCGGCGGCTCGCCGCCAAGCGGTCGCGGCGTCATCCGCCTGCCCGGCGCGCCAGTGCGCCTCGGCCAGATGGGCTGCAAGCACGGACGAGTCGGGATCCGACGCGATGGCCTTGGTAAGCCATTCCACGGCCTGCTTGTGGTCGCCACGGTCCAACAGCAGGCCGGCCAATTGGGACATTGCCTCCGTCCGGCCCGCTTGCGTTGCTTGGCGACAAGACTCCTCCCGCTCCGCCGAGGCGCCACCCAAGCCTTGCCAGGAATACGCAAGTGAATCCGGGACCACTCGTGCCCACTCGATGTTGGCCAACAGTTGCATGTGTCCGTGGTAGGCCGGATCGCGACAGGCGGCCTCCAAGGCCCACTGACCGGCACGGCCCAGGCCATCGAGGGCCTGGGGGCCTTGGCGGGGGCAGCCGGCCAGGGTCACGCGGGCGGCGTCGCTTGCCGACCAGGGGTCCAGCGGGTCCGCTGTCGCCGCCTGTGCGACAAGGGCTGTCGCCTTGGGGATGTCCCCAGCCGCCAGGGCCGCCGCGGCGGCGTCGGTCCGTTCGATCCTCCGATACACCGGTTGCCAGAGGATTACTACGATTGTCGCCAGGAACGCCGGGGCGGCGACAGCTTTCAGCCACCGCACGCGAGACAGGTCGAGTTCCCTGGCCGATCCGGCCGCCGCCAGGCAGGCCCCCGCCGACATCCAGAACACCATCGCCGCCCCTGGCGCCCAGGGCGAAATCTCGATCATCCCGTGCAACATGAATCCCACTACCCCAGCCGCCAACGCCATGCGGGAAAAGTCTGATGTAAGGGCCGCGTCAGTGGCGCCGTTGACCGGCGGCGACCGCCACCCGATCCACAGGGCGACCATCATCATTACGGCAAACACGACAACCGGAAGAACGGTGTCGAATACAAAAAACGCCCCATGGACCGTCGAACCCGTGACCAAGGCCCTCGTCGCCAGCGCAGCGGCGGCGGTTACGGCGATCAACACCGGCGGGGATGGGAAGGGCTTGCCTGAGGCAGGCCGGGATGTCTCCATGTCGCGTCTCGGCCGGGTCATGGCCACCAGGACATAGGCCACAATCGCCAGGTACAGCGCTCCGCCCGGCAGGCCGTACTGCGTGACCGCGTGGACGACGACGTTGTGGGGATCCTTGACCGCTTCCTCGGCGCCTGAGCGGCGGACCTGGAGATACGCCGAGGCGAAGTTGCCCGGTCCGACACCCAGCCACGGATGTTGCGATGCAATCTTGGCCCCGCCGGTCCAGTAGTGCCAGCGAAAGGTCATCGTCTTGGTCGGCAGGCGGTCGCGCGACAGTCCGTATGCCACCACCATCCCGGCCGCCAGAGCGAACACCACCGCCGCCACGATGACCGCCTTGCGCCAGCGAACGGCCAGTGCATTTCTCCACCTCGCTACCGCAGCCATGACCAGGATGAAAACCGCCCCGGCGACGATGCCCCCGCGGCTGCGGGACAAAACCAGCGCTGCGGCGCAGGCGATGGCAAGAAGCCATGCGAGTCCAGCGGCGAGGGCCGGGAGATGGACCTGGCCCTTGCGGCGCTGGTCCGCTCCGCTCCGCCAGGTGGCGATGGCCAGGCGGGTTTTGTCGGCCGCAAGGCCCACCGAGGCGAGCATCGCAACCACCAACACCGAGGCGTAGAGGTTGGACATCACGAAGAAGCCCGTGGGGGTCGTGGCGCGCAGGCGGGCCTCGAAGACGGCGGATTCAACCGCTCCGGGCGAGAAGCCCAGTTCCGCCAGGCGGGCGACACGATTGGCCTGGAAATCGGCGATCCGCTCCGGTATCTCCACGCCCACCTGCCAGAAGCCCTTAACCGCCAGCACCCCGCCGATGGCCGCCAGCAATGCCGTAAACGCGATGAACCGTCTCCGGTCGCCAAGCAGTTGCGTCGCCAGCAGGCAGGCCCACATCAGCGAGAGTTGCTCGATCCAGACGTCCAGGGCACTCCGCTTGTCGCAGGCCGTCAGGGCCGCCAGCAGGCTCCAGGCGGCGAATACCGCGATCATTCCCGCCAGGACGGGATGCTTCACCGTCAACCGCCCCGACAACGCCCCGCCCAGCAGCCACAGCCCAGCGGCTGAGGAAAGCAATATGGCGAAGGTCACGCGGGCGAGTTCCTCGCGTCCGGCGCTGGGTGTCGGTACATTCGTATCGCCGCCGGTTTGTCCCGCGGGCCTCAGCAGCGAATCGCGGTAGGGCATCTCGCTGATAAACACCCGCGCCGCCATGCAGGACAACAGCACCACCATCGCCGCGTTGCGGCAGGATGCGCCCGCCCACGACTGGCCTGTCGCGGCGAGATGGGGTGATCGGGTCATGGCCGCGCGTCGCCCCCCTCGAGCAGGGCGACGATCAAGAGGGTGATGAGGGTCTGAAGGAACACCAGCACCGCGCCTGCCGTTCCCGTCACGTGCGGCAGCAGCGAGGCGGAGATCGCCGTCCCCGCCGTGCAGAAATAGATGGTAAGCACGGCCGAGCGAGGTTTCATCCCGCGACGCACCAGGCGGTGCGAGAAGTGCCGCCGGTCGCCCACCATCGGGTTTCGCCGCTCGATGATTCGCAGCAGGATCACGCTGGCCATGTCGTAAAGAGGAACCGCCATCAGCACCAGCGGAACGAAGATGCCATACAGATAATACGGTTGGCCCGGCTGAACGTACGTCGTCAGGCAGCTTACCACCGCCAGCAGGTAACCGATCACCAGCGCCCCCGCGTCGCCCAGGAAGGTTCGGGCCGGAGGGAAGTTATACGGCAGGAAACCCAGGACCGCCCCCAGGATCAGGCACAGCCAGGCCGCGACGAACACCTGCCCGATACTGGCGGCCGCCCCTAGCAATGCCGCGGCGCAGATGGCCGCCACGCCGGCCGACAACCCGTCCATGTTGTCCAGGAAATTGAACGCGTTGGTGATCGCCGTCAGCCAGAAGATCGAGGCGATCACGCTGAGGGTGGGACCTGCCGCCGTCAGCACGCGAACGTGGAAGAAGATCACCACCGCCCCGCAGACGACCAGTTCTGAGACCAGTTTCAGCCAAGCCCCCAGGTTCCGCCGGTCGTCGATCAGCCCGATGACGTGCAGGACCATCGCTCCGGCGAGGATGCCCAGTGCCTGGTGGGCCTTGGCCGAGGCGCCTCCGATGTGGATGGCCAGTTGGCTCGGAAGCCAGCTTGGCGCCCCGCCGGCCGACCACAGCCGCGCCAAGGCCAGCGCCAGGACGCTGGGAAGCAGGATGGCGGCGAACACGGCGCATCCGCCCAGGAGGGGCACCGGATGCGCGTGGGCCTTGTGTCGCTGGGGCACGTCCAGCATCCCGATCCGCTCGGCCAGGCGCTGCGTGACGGGCGTGGCCAACGCCGAAATCGCAAACGCCAGCAGCACCGTGGCGACACCGCACCAGACGATCATGTAGACCGCTCCTTTCGCAACGAGTCCATCAGACGCTCGCGAACCGACGACAGGAAGGGATGATATCGCACGGAGGCGAAATCGGGAAACGTCCAGGCCAAGGCGTCCCATCGCCCCTTGTGGTACATCAGCGTCACCTCGCCGTAGACCCCCCCGCCGAGATAAATGCGGTGCGAGAAGTTCTTCATGCTCGCCAGCACGAGTTTGGACGACTCGACATAACCGGGGTCCAGGTTGATCGGCCGAGCGGGGCATCCGCCGCCCCGCGCGGCGAAGTCGGCCTCGATGGCGTTGGTGGCCAGCTTGGCCTCCACCAGCGCCGCCGGGTCGATCAATCGCTCAAAGCCCGCGAAGCGACGATACAGCGGGCTGCCCATCTGGCGATCGTAGTAATGCGTGAAATCGAAGGGCATGGTCTCGCTGAGCACATCGACGGGGCCAAACCGCGCCGCCAACGCCTCCACCGCCGCGTCGAACAGCTCCACCTGCGCCGAGATCATCCCGCAGAGGAGCTTCACAGCCGCCGGCTTGCCCGCTTCCGCCATGGGGGGATTCTGCCGCCGCGCATGGGCGACTGTCAACGCCGCCGGTGGGGCGGGGACGAGGTTTGTCGCATGGGGTCGGAGGATTGCGAAGATGCGCTAGTATGCCCCGCGGGCGGAGATGACCGCCGGGACCGTCTGGAGGAGGATCGCCAGGTCCAGCAGCAGGCCGCGATTTCGCACGTAGTGCAAGTCCAGCTTCACCCATTCGTGGTAGCTCAGTTCGCTGCGCCCCGAAATCTGCCACAGGCACGTCAGGCCGGGCTTGACGGCCATGCGAAGGCGCGCCGGCCCGACGGTCCTTTGTGCCTCGGGCATCCACAACGGGCGGGGGCCTACCAGGGACATCTCGCCCCGCAGGACGTTGATCAGTTGCGGCAGTTCGTCGATGCTGCTCCGGCGCAGCAGCCCGCCGACGGGGGTCAGTCGCGGGTCGCGAGCGATCTTGAAAACCGGCCCATCCTTTTCATTGAGGTGCGCTATTTCCGGGCGGGCGTCCTCGGCGCCGACGTGCATCGTGCGGAACTTGTACATCACGAAAGGCCGGCCGTTGAGGCCCGCGCGGCTCTGACGAAAGATCACCCCTCCGCGCGACGTCAGCTTCACCCCCACGGCCACCAGCAGCATCAGCGGGGCCAGAAGTACCAGCAGCGCCAAGGCCAGGACGACATCCATCGCTCGCTTGGCGATCTCGTAGGTGCTGGAACTGGGCGGCGCTGCCGTCAGGACGCCAAGCTGCTGTCGCCACGGCAAGCTTGCGGTGATCGCGCTCAGTGCCGCCAGTGTGGTCATGGCCGGGTCAACTCTCCTGGATGGCCTGACGGTAAACGGTTTCCGTCAGCGCCGCCGCGGCGGGCCAGGTGTATCTGGACTCCACCAGGGCCTTCGCCCGCCCCGCGGTCTCCCTCCGCTGCTGCGGGCAGCTCAATACCTGGCAAATCCGGTAGGCCAGGTCGTCTGCGTCATCTTTAGTGAAGTATAGGATTGAATCGCCCATAACGTCGGTGTTGGCGTCGATTTCCGCCGCCAGGACGCACCGGTTTAGGCTTGCGGCCTCCAAAAGTACAAGCGACATGCCCTCCAGTACGCTAGGCTGAACTATAAGTGCCGCATTGCTATAGAGTTCGGTAAGCATATCGCCGGTCTGCCCGCCCGTGAACACCACGGCGGCGGGGGCGAGGTTGCGACATTTTTTTTCGTAATCCGCCTCGCTTGGTTCTCCGACGACAACCAGCTTGTGCGGGTGATGCTTCGCAACAGCCGGCCAGGCGCGCAGCAGCAGGTCCAGGCGCTTCTCTGGAACGATCCTGCCGACCGTTAGGACATACCCGTCGCCGGCCAGGCCCCAGCGGGCGATCCGTCGCGGCGGCAGGGGCGTCGTTGGGCGCACCCCGTTGGGAATCCATTCCACTCGCCGCCCGTACCACGCGGAAAGCTGCCGCGCCAGGCCCGGTGACACCGCCGTCACGGCCGAGGCGCACTTCATGCCACAGGCAAGCCCCAGCCTCAGGACCGCCCTCGCCGGGGCGGACCAGCGGTCGCGCTGCCAGTCGGGGGCGTGGATCGTCAGCACCACGGGCAACCCGGCCAGGCGAGGGATCCAACTCAGCAACGCCGGTCCGGGCGAATGCACGTGGACCACGTCCACGTTTCGCCGCAACAGATCGAACATGGCCGTGGCGGTGTGGGTCAGGGCGTCCAGGTGCTTTCCGCGCAGGCCCGGGGTGGCGATGGAAGTTCCCACCGCGGGTTTCTCGCCGCCGACATAGTGCGGGCGGCTGTAGACGATAACCTCGTGGCCGCGGGCGACCAGTTCGGTGGCCAGCTCCTCGGCGACGCGTTCCACCCCACCTCCGCGGGCGGGGATGCCGCGGGTTCCTACCATCGCGATGCGCATCGGTGGTTGGCTTCCTTGTAAAGATCGTCCAGGCGGTCGGCGACGGCCTGGGGATTGTGACGGACCGCGACCAGCTCCGCGCCGGCAGCAGCCATTCGTTCCCGCGCGGCGGAATCGGCGAGGACTTCTCTTGCCACGGCTGCCAGGGATTCGGCGCTACCGGGGGCGAACAAGCGCCCGGTCCTGCCGTCGCTGACCCACTGGCGCATCGGGCCGTGGTCGGGGGCGATGACGCACCGTCGGGCGGACATCGCCTCCAGCAACACCTGCGGGCTGTTCTCAAAGCATCGACTGGCGATGACGACGGCGGTGGCGGAGGCGTAGTACGCTCCCAGTTTTTCGTGATCCACCCCGCCGGGCAAGACGACATTGCCCAGTTGGCGGCGCCGCGCATCGGCCTGGAGCGATTCCCGTAGCGCTCCATCCCCGACGATAGTCACCTGCGCATCCGGCAGGCGCTGCGCCAGGTCGAGCATCAGTTCCGGAGCCTTCTCGCCGGTTAGCCTGCCGATAAACAACAACTGTCGCGGGGACTGCCTCGCGTCGCTTGGCAAGGCCGGAGGTTCCACGGGGTTGGGCACCACCACGCACTTTCCGGCGGGAGCGCCGATGGCCAGCAGTACCGACCGCATGAACTCCGTGGGGCAGACGAAGAAGTCCACCCAGCGGAAGTAGCTCCGAGCGAAGCGGTGGTAATAGCTTTCCAGGGCAAGCGCCGCTCCCGCCAGCCCGGAGCAACCCGGCCGGACGGCGTGGTGGAAGCGGTTGGGCAGGCACCGCGTGCACGTGCCGCGGCGATCCAGGAAATGCTTGGCCGGGCAGGCCAGGCGGTAATCGTGCACGGTCATCACCATCCCGATCCGCCGCCGGGCCAGGGTCGGCAGGATCGAGGGGGTGAGGTGGTGGTAGAGGTTGTGCAGGTGGGCGACGTCAACGGGTCGGTGGCGCAGGAAGGACTCCAACTTGTTGGCGGCCTCGCTGTTGTGGATCATCCCCCAGACCGCCGTGGGGCGCTGCACGGCCTGGAAGTCGTGGTAAAGAGGCAGCGACGGATCCGTGTTCTTGACGCAGCCGAATAGGAATACCTCGTGGCCGCACCGGGTCTGTAGGCGGGTCAAGGCGCGGATGTAACTGGTGACTCCGCTGTTGGCAAAGGGCATCTTCTCAATGTGAAGCACGCGCATGGATCGTCGCCTAAGGCCGGGGAGGCGCATACCGGCCCTTATGGCATTTATCGGCTGGAACGGGCCGGCGGGTTGCGGCGGGCGGGGCTAATTCCGGCGGATCAGCAGACGCAGCAGGCGCTCGAATCGTCCGGCCATGCGCGCCGAGGAGAACGCCGCCGCGCGTCGCCGGGCGGCCTGGCGGAGACGGTGGGCCAGCGGCTTGTCGTCGAGCATGAGTTCCATCGCCCCGGCCAAGGCGGCCGGGTCGGCGGGGGGGACCAGCAGGCCGTCCTCGCCTTGGGAGATCAATTCCGCCAGCGCGGGCAGATCGGTCGCCACCACGGGCGCGGCGGCGGCCATCGCCTCCAGGACCGCCAGGCCGAACGTCTCGCGGGCCGAGGACAGCACGAAGACGTCCGCTCGGGCCAGGATGCCCGCAACGTCATCGCGTGGACCAGCCAGTGTGGCCACATCCTTCAAGCCCGCCTCGGCGACGGCCCGCACCATGTCGGGGCTGTCGGTCCCCCTTCCGACCAGCAGCAGGTGGAAGTCGCTTCGCCGGCGGGCCAGGGCGCCCCCGGCGGCCAGGAGAGTGGGAAAATCCTTGTCCGGCATGGCGTTGGCCACCTGGACGATGATCCGCTTGCCCGAAGGCAACGGCAGGTGGGAAGGCTTTGGCGCAACGAAGCGCTCCAGATCGATCCCATTGGGTATTACGGGCAGGCGCCGCCGCGGGAGTCCCGCCTCCACAAGCCGGCGCCGCTGCGCGCGGCTGACACAGACCACCACATCCAGCAGCCCGGCCCGGAGGTATGCCCGAAGCGCCGGGGCGAAGTTGCCCGCCTGCCCCCCCGGCCAGGCGTGGCACCAGCAGATTCTCGCCGGCCTCGGAAAGCTCAGCGACGAGGCGGCAAGGGCATGGAACAGCCCGTTGCGCAGCGGGTCCAGGACGATGACGGCTTCGATCCCGCCGTCGCGGATGATGCGGCGGAGGCGCAGCGGCGCTTGGGGTTGGAACCGCCTGGGGGCGACGTTCTCGTGCAGCCGGGCGCCGGCGCGGATGAACTCCTCGCCCAGCGGTCCCTCGCCGCGCAGGGCGGCTACGGTGAACCATTGTCCGCCACCCTCCAATGCGCGGATAAGTTCCAGGGCGGTCTTTTCCGCCCCTCCGACGCGCATGTCGCCGGTGACAATCAGGACCCGCATACCAGCCTCCTGAGGGCTTTCCACGCCTGTCGCGACAGTTCCCCAGCCAGGCCCGCCGCCAGGGGAAGGTTGGCGCTCCGCCTGCTGAAGACGCCCCAGGCAGCCGCAAGGAGCGTCAGACCGGCTAGGTGATACAGCAACAGCATCCAGGTTCCAGCCCCGCGGTCAACGCTGTGGGCGGCGATGTAGAGCATGTTGGCGGCATACATCCTGCCGCGAGCTTGCGGATCAGGCCGGCCCGTCGCGGGCATCTCGTGACGAATGGTCAGTTCCGGCGCGAGGAACAGCGCCTCCGTCCGGCCGAGGCGGAAGGAGAATTCCGTGTCCTCCCCCAGGCAGTAACCGCCGAACGCCTCGGTGAACCGATGGATGGTGTAGACCCGCCGGCGGAGGCTGATCGCCCCTCCGGCCAGTCGGCGGGCGGGGACCAACCGGCCCGCAAGGCTCGTCGCAAGACGGACATATCTTGCCGCGCAGCGGCGGGTGGCCCAGCGGTTTTCCGCCAGCGCCGCGGCGAGGGCATCCCAGATCCGTTGGGCGATCGGCGGCGGTTGGCTCATCGCATAGGTCGCCCCGATGCCTGCCACCAGTTGCCGGGAATCGGCCTGGTAAAGCTCAGCCAGGCGTCTGAGATAATCCTGCGCCGGCACCATGTCGTCGTCGATCAGCACGGCGATATCGCCGCGGGCGACGGCCAAGCCGGCGTTTCGCGAGGCGCTGGAAGAAGGTTCCTGGCGGCGGATGCCACGGAAGTCCACCCCGGCCGCGGCGGCGCGATCGGCTATATCGTCGCTCAATTCCCCCGCCCCGTCGTTGACCACGATCAATTCGTCGCCCCGGCGGTCCTGGGCAAGGATCGCCCCCACCGCCCGGGAGAGGCTGTCGGGCCGGTCGTGTGTCGGCACGATGACGGTAATACTCATCGCCATGACATCGCCTTGCGCAGTCGCGCGAATGCCCCGCCGGCCGAGGCGAGGATCATCTGTTTTTCACCGGCATCGAAGAACCATTTCCCGGCCAAGGCGGCGACGAGGACGACCGTCCAAACTGCCAGTCCCGCCCAGGGGGGCAGGACCAGCAGGACCGGCGAGGCCAGCACCCCATACGTGACCAGGCGCAATCGTACTCCCTCCAGCAGGAAGTAAACGGCGGAGACGATCCCGGCGCCGATATAGACGCCCACTCCCGCCGCCCAGGCCGCACCGGCGGGGGCGTAGGAAAACGCGGGCATCCACCACGCCGCCAGCGCCACGTTGACCGCGCCGCCGGCCAAGGCGGCCAGGGCGATCCATCCCGGTCTTTCGTGAAGCCGCGCGATGACGGTCACCAGCGAGAAGTTTGCCACGGACTGGCAGAACATCAGCAATCCACCCAGCAGCGGAAGGCCCACGCGGTATGGCTCGGGCAGCAACTTCACCCACGTCGGAGCGGCGGCGTAAATTCCCAGAGCGATGGTCATCAGGACAAGCGACAAGGCATTGAAGGCCGTCTCCAGGGTGGCCATTGCCCCGCGCCGCCGGCCCGATTCCCATCGGATGGTCACGTGCGAGAATATCACCGCCCAGGCGGCGTTGGCCACCAGCAGTACCATCTGGCTGAGCTGCATGAACACGGCGTAGACGCCCGCGTCGGCCTTGGAGTGACGGCGGTTGGTCAGGTAGAAACTGACGTACTGCGCCGCCAGCCAACAAAGGTTGCCGATCATCGCCACCAACCCGAAGCCTAGGATCTTTCTCAAGGCCCCCGTCGTGTCGGGGCCTTGCGGACCGCTCGAGACGGCGGCGGGTGATTGCCCCAACTTGCTTGCGGCCTGCGGCGGCACATGAAGGTCGTCGATGGCGCCGTGGAGAAGCACCATTCCCAATGCCAGAGACAGCACCAGGCAGGCCAGGTGCGCCGCCAGCAAGGGCGCCGCCGCGGGCCAAAGGACCAGCACGGCTGATCCGACGAGGGTGAAGGTGACGGAGAAAACCAGCTCCACGACGGAGGCGATGCGATACGCCCGCAGCCCCGCCGCCAGGGCAAGCATGTTGAAGTACAGCGCCCCGGCCAGCACGTTGGCCAGCGCCGCCCAGCAGGCATGCAACTGCTGGCGGTAGGCGATTCCATCGCCGCCTTGGGCGGAGGCGAAGACCCAGGTGGTGATCGGACCGCTGGCCAGCAGCATCGCGCCGACCACACCGGCGGCGCAGGCGACACAGCCCCAACGGATACGCCGATAAAACGTCGCCAACTGCCCGCGCGCTTCGTAAAGGCCGGTGTAACGGACCAGCCCGTGATTGGCCCCCAGCGTCGCCAGAGGGGCCGCCAGCGAGAAGACCATCATCGCCAGCCCCCACAGGCCGTATTGCGCCTGCGCCTGGTGGAGGATGTGGGCGAACAGCAGCACGCGGAGCAGCCCCAGGCCCTTTTGAAGGACCATCGCTGGGACGTAAAGGCCCAACGATTCGCTCATCGAGCCGACCTTGCGAAGGCCAGAGAGGATTGCCACGGGCAAGCTCCTAGGCCGCCGGGGCCAGCGCCGAGTCGGGCGGACCGGCGGGACGCTCCCGCGGGCGGTTGTACCCCACGACCAGACCGGCCAGCGACCAGAACAGGGCGCTGCCGGCGACATCCCAGAGGGGATCGACCAGCATCGCGTCGATGAAGTACGCCGCCGCGACCGCCCAGAAAAAAACCACGAAGTCCCGTCTCGGTGTCCCCGTGGGAGACAGGTTGCGGTATAGGCTGATGGTTTCGCGCATCAGGGCCACGATGACAGCCAGCAGGCAGACGGTGCCAATGACGCCCGTCTCAGCCAGCATGACCAGGAACAGGTTGTGCGGGGTGGCCAGGCCGGTGGAAAGCTGGGTCAGCTCGGAGGGATCGGAGGACAGCTTGTGCTCGGCCTCCAGGTAGTGCCCGAAGCCCGCGCCGGCGAGGGGGTGTTCCGCGAAGATCCGCAAGCTCCGTTGAGCCAGGACGCGCCGCCCGACCAGCGGGGCCTTCTGCGCCACTCCGCCGCGGGCGCGGTCTTCCTGGGCGAGGTTGCCCCAAAGCCCCGCCACGGCGACCATCAGGGCCAACGCCGCCAGCGCCAGCTTGGCCTTACCCAGCCTTCCCGGTCCGCTCCAGAGCAGCCAGATGGTCCCAGCCGCCAGGAAGCCCACGTAGGCGCTGCGCAATCCGGTGAAAAAGATCGCCGGGGGTATCAGGATCGACTGGACGACCATCGCCGCGCGGTAAGGCCCATGAATCCCGCGGATGAGGTACAAATTTCCGAAGAATACCGCCGTCAGCAGGATCGCCTGCGGGTTGCACATCGTGAAGGCTCCCCGCGCGCGGTCAAAGTGGATTCCGTAGGTCGGTCCCCAGCTCGGTTGGTTGATATAGTCCGGCCAGATGAAGGCCCTGGCCCCCTCGGCGCCCAGAATGGCGGCGTACTGAAGGTAGGCGATGTACAGCGCATACCATCCATAGATGCTCAAGGCCAGCAAGGCATACCGGGCTTGCTTGCCGTCGCGCGTGGCGTTGAGGACCAGAAAGAACATCGTCAGCGGCATCAGGATCGAACCGAGGAAGCGGAAGTAGGGCGCCGAGGCGATGGGCGATTCCTGGGCCACCCACCCCGTAACCGTGGCGCTGGCGGCGCAACAGGCCACCATCGCGGCCATCGCCCACAGTACCGGACGGTTGAAGACCAGCCCGCCGTTCCTGGTGGCGAAGTGCACCGCGAAGGCCACCGTCGCGGCGACAAAGAGCAGCCGCGGGATGGTCATGTTGAAAAATCCCTGGATCTCCAGCAGCCAGAAGGGCCGGTCCAACAATCCGTAGGACAGCACCCACACCCACGCCCAAAGGGTGATCTCCCACTTGACCGCCCAGTAAAACACCAGCGCCGCCCCGGCCAGGCCCAGCATGCTCCAGGGGAACAAGGCCGGCGCCACGACGCTCAGCGCCGCGGCCAGGAGCAGGAGGGTTATGAGGATCCCCAGTCCCAGCGAATCGATTTTCTGCTGCCCGAGCGTCGGCATGGGCGCCTCATCAGACTCCGCCACCGGAGGCGGTGACGGGTCAGACTCGCCGATAGAGGAACGACGGTATCGGGTAGGTCCGCTGGTTGAGCACCACGCCCGCCAGGCGAGCGCCGGCGGACTCCAGGTGATTCTTGGCCGCCGCGAGGGCCTCTCGCGGGGTCCGCTCCGTGTGTGCCACCAGCACGACGTCCTTGACGATCCCCGCCAGCACGCCGGCCTCGGGGAAACGATTCACCGCCGGTGCGTCTATCAACACGTGGTCATACCCGTCGGCCAGCACGTTGAGGAAGTCCGCGATCGCCGGTCCGGCCAGTACCGATTGGGCGTCGGGGACGGAATCGCCGGCGGCGTAGAAGTCCAGCGCCACGTTGATCCGCTGGGCGGCGGCTTCGGGGGCAAGCCCGCTGGTGAGTATCTCTCGCAGCCCGGGGCTTGGATTGGCCCCCAGCAGGCGATGCAGCGCGGGGTGGTGGAGGTTGAAGTCCACCAGCGCCACTCGAGAGGCGGCCGCGGCGGCGCTGCCGACCAGGGCCAGCCCGCAAGCGACGGTGGAAGCCCCCTCGCCACGGTCGGCGGAGCATATCAGGACGCTCTTACCGATGTCGCGCCGCGAACCAAACAGCGATGCCCAAAGCCCCGCGAAGACTTCCCGCGCCTTGGGGGCCAGGGAGGCCCGCGCGGCGTCTTGGGGGCGTTCCACGGTCTGGTCTGTCTTGGCCATCGTTCACCTCACCGCTTTCGGATGATCGCGCCGCCCAGCTTGGGCACGGAGGCCAGGACCGCTGCGCCCAGGTACCGTTCGGCGTTGTCGATGCTCTTGATGGAATGGTCAAAGTGGTCGGCCAGGAAGGCGTATACCAGCGCCAAGACCAGGCCGGCTACGGCGGCGATCAGCATGTTCAGCCAGAGGATGGGCAGGCGCGGTTCGCTCGCCTCGGGGCGGGTCGCGTCGCCCAGCGAGGTGACCAGGATGGGGTTGGCGGCCAATCGCTCAGCCGTCACGGAGTTCATCACCCGCTTTTGTTCCTCGTCGAAGAGGATCTGGGCCGATTGCACGGTCTTCCTCAGATGCTCGTACCGGGCGACCTTGGAGGCCAGGTCATCCACCCGCTTGCGGTCCTCGGCGACCTTTTGGCTCAGCGTGGCCCGCCGGGCGTTGAGGACGGCGATCTCCTGCGACTGCCGGGCGTACTGAAGTTTCAGCTCGGACCGAAGGTCCGCCAGCGCGGAGGCCAGTTCGGCCTTGGCGTTCTGAAGCTCCCGGTAGTCTTCGGTATAGCGTGGTGTCAGGGCATTGAGGCTCAACTTAGTTTCGACGATCTTGGACTGAAGCTTGGCGATGACGGGATTGGCCGCGGCGATGGCGTCGGGGACCACCAGCGCCTCGGATTCGTTCTTGGACAGTTCGAATTCCAGGGTAGTCTTGAGCGTCGTTACCTCGGCCAGCCGTTCGTCGATCTTGTTGATCTCTCCGCGGAAGCGGGTGGCCAGGCTGGCGTCGCCGATCTCCGCTCCGACGGCCTGGCCGCCGACCATGTTGATGACCTGGAGCAGGTCGCCCTTGAGTTCCCCCTCGATATACGCGTTGAGTCCGTTGGAGGCATCGTCCAGGTTGGTCTTGGCCAGTCCCAGGACATCCTGGCGGAGCAGGCGGGTGGCCTCGCGGGCGCGCTGGCTCTCCAGGCAACTGTAGCGCATCAGGTAGGCGTCCTTGATCGCCCCGGCCAGGTTCGCCGCTCGCTCGACCGTGGTGGCCGGTGACCCGCCACCGCTCAGCAGTCGGTCGTCGTTCTGGGACCAGTCCACTCGCACCTTGTAGACCTGCGTGAAGGTGGCGTCGGGTCCGCCGGGGGTGAGCACATTGACTCTCTTGCGGAGGCGGTTCATCAGCTTGGAGTGCGACTGGATAAAGTCGTTGACCTGCTTGTCGGCGAACCAGGCCGTGGCCTCCGGCATGGTGGTGGGGGCCTGGGGGCGATTACCCTGGACCTTCATCAACGCTGAAGCCAGCACATAATCGCTGGTGATGATCTCTCGCTGCGTGACGACGAACAGGGAGACCTTGTCCCGCAGCAGCGAGAACTGCTCTTCCAGGGGATTTCCGACGATGCCGGGCCGGGCCAGCAGCGGCACCTCGCTGCGATACCACTTGGGCGCCAGGTAGGTTCCCGCCGCCACGGCCGCCAGGGCGACGATAAGGATCATGACCATCCCCAGGAACCGTCGCGCCAGGATCCGCAGGATTTCGCGTAGCGTTCTTCCGGTGTAGATTTCCGCCATGTGGGGCCTCTCAAGCGTTTTCGGTTACCTGGGCGGAATGAAATTGACCGCGTCGCCGAGGTTGTAGCTGGCCGTCGAGGTGAACCCGCCGACGGCACGGATGCCGCGGTTCCAGACATAGTCGATGTAATCGGCCCGCTTGGCGACCTCGGCGGTGGGCACATAGATGATGTCACCGTCTTCCAGCCAGATGTCGTACCGGAAGTTGCTCGCTTCCACGGCCACCGCCCCGCTGGGAGACTTGGTGTGGTTTTCCAGGAGTTGCTGGACGTTGATGACGGCCACCTGGGGCCGGTCCAAATGTCGCCGGCGAACCAGCAGCACCTTGCTGAGGTCCGCGCGTCCCGGGACGTAGCTGCCGGCCTGGGCCATGGCCTGGAGCAGGGAAATCTCGCTGCTGGCCGTGACCAGCCCGGTGCGGTCCAACTGCACGCCGGGGATCCGCACCTCGCCCAGCACATAAACCCGCGTCGGGGCGGCCTGCTGGAGGTTGACGGTTACCTCCAGCTCCGGAAGACCGGTGGTCTTGTAGGTCTTGTTCAACTCGTCGTGCAACTGGCTGACGGTCAGCCCGGCCGCCCGGATGTTCTTGATGAACGGCAGGGAGATCATGCCGTCGGGGGCGATGGGGACCAGGCGGCTCTGTCCGCGTGGGGCGGTCTTGATGGCTTCCTTTAGTTCGGTGATGTTGACGTTGGACTGTTTGAAGCTGGCGGTCAGTTGCGGGTTGCGGATGAACTTGGAGTACTTGACCTCCAGTTCCTTCTGCACGTCCTCGATGGTGCGATCGAAGACGTTGACCTCGCCCACCAGGTCCAGCCGCAATGTCCCGTCGGATTGCACCTGCTCGGTCTGGTTCAGTTCCGGGTTGAACGGGAATCGGATGACGATGACATCCTGGATCTTGATCTTGTAGTCGGAGGTTTCCTGGTGGCGGATGTGGTAGATGATTTCCAGCGAGTCGCCCTCGCGAAGGCGGTAGTCGCGGCGGAGGATGTGACAGACCGGCGGCTCCTGCGGGGGGTAGTGGGTCTGGAGGAACTCCTGGGGGGCCTTGGTCTCGACCGCTTGCGGAGGGGCGCTTTGGCAGCCCGCCACTATCGCGGCGACCACCACCGCCCACGCCGGCCATGAAAGATGAATGCTCATGCCCTCACCTCGTCGGGATGACGTATGCGTCGGGTTTATAATGTCGCACGCCGCCCAGCGCCGCGGCTGCCTGCTCGTAGGTGGGGTAGTTGCCCACTTGGACGACGAAGGTCAGCCGGCCTTGGGTGACAATGGACTGGATGGTGGCGGGGAGGTTCTTGCCTTTCAGGTCGGCGACGACGGCCTCGGCGCGCGACTTGCCCTCGAAGGCGCCCACCTGGATGGTCCAGTCCCTGGCGTTGAGCCGCCGGCCCGCGCGGATCGCCAACTCCGAACCGTTGAAGAAGTAGATGACCCGGTTGAATTGGACGTCGGCGTCCTCCCATCGCCCCAGGCGCTGCAACACGCACCCGAGGCGGTAGTGGGCATGATCGGCGGGCTTCTGGTCCTTGGCGAGGTTGGCCAGCGCCAGGCCGTACATTCGCTCGGCCGTCTGCATGTCGTCGGAGTCCCAGGCCAGGTCGCCCAAGGCGACGGCGGTCTTGGCGCGAAGTTCCTGGATCTGGGTCCTGCCCAGGGCCTCGCTAAGGTCAACCTGTGCCCCGGCGAGGTCGCCCAGGCCATACTTGGCCAGGCCGCGCAGATAATAGGCCTCGTCTGCCCGCGGGGAACGGTCATTTTGATGGAGGAAAACGTCGGTATGGTTTATGACTGCCCGGTTGTCCCCGGCCGCCGAGGCGGCGTAGGCGTTCTGGAGCGTCAGCTTCGCCTGCGGCGACAACTGTTCCTGGCATCCCAGGCATTCCAGAAGCGTCAGGACGACCACCGCCGTCCCCGGCCAATAGCTCCACATGAACGGTCTCCGCGCAAAGCCCCTCCGCAGAAGGGCCATACAAGGTTTACGTCGTCTGTTGGCGGTGGAAACTTGAGTTATCACACCTCCTTTCGCCCGCCCATCCAGGTTGGATGAGCTTTAATTTCTTGTTCCCAGGGGACAAGAATGAACAGGATCCGCCTGGAGGGTTCAAACCAAGGAGTCTGTCCATGAAAGCGGCGGTCATCGATTCCGTATATCCGCTGGAAAACATCCGCCAAGCAACCACAAGGATGGAACCCCGCCTGCAATTCGGTAAGATCATCCTCACAATGCCGCGCTGACAAGCGTCGTCCTGCGGCGGCGACAAGGAGAGAGGTCATGGACAAGGCGGAATTGGCTAGCCGGATCAAGGCCGTGGCGTACCTGGAAGGCGACTTCCTGCTGCGATCGGGCCGTCGGAGCAAGTATTACCTGGACAAGTATCTCTTCGAAACCGATCCGGTCATCCTGGCCGAACTGGGCAGGCTTTTCGCCCGTTATGCCAGCGACGCCGACCAGATCGCCGGGGCGGAACTGGGCGGGGTGCCCCTGGCGGCGGCGACGGCGATGGCCAGCGGAAAACCCTACGTCATCGTCCGCAACGCCAAGAAGGATTATGGCACCGGGAAGTTGATGGAGGGCAAGCTCGCCAACGGCGCGCGCGTGCTGTTGGTGGAGGACATCGCCACCACTGGCGGGCAGGTGCTGGAAGCGGCCAAGGTGCTCACCGACGCGGGGGCCAAGGTCACCCGGATCGTCGCCGTCATCGACCGCCAGGAGGGGGCGCGCCAGAACATCGAAGCCGCCGGGTTCGCCTTCGAGGCGCTGCTGACCAGGCAAGACCTGGGCATCTAGGTCAGGCTGGATCAGGCCGGGTCCGCCATCGCCGCCTCGACCAATTCACAAATGATGTGATAGATGATTACGTGGGATTCCTGCACGCGCGGGGTGCAGTCGGCAGGGACGTCCAGCAGCACGTCCGCCAGGGCGGCGCATCTTCCGCCACCGCGTCCCGTGAAGGCAATGGTCTTCAGGCCCCTCTGTCGCGCCACGGCCAGGGCGGCGACAACGTTGGGCGAGTTGCCCGATGTGCTCAGGCCGATGGCGATGTCACCGCTCCGTCCGTGGGCCTCGATCTGTCGGGAAAACACGGAAGCGAAGTCGAAATCGTTGCCCAGGCACGTAAGCACGGACGTGTCGGACGACAGCGAGCGGGCGTCCAGGGCGCGGCGATTCTTCAAGAAGCGCCCCACCAGTTCGCAGGCGATGTGCTGGGCGTCGGCGGCGGCCCCGCCGTTTCCGAAGACGTACACGCTCCTCCCCGCCCGGTAGGCCGCGACGATCAGTCCGACGGCCTGGGCGATCCGGCCGGTCAGTACCTCCTGGCTCCGCCGGGCGGTCTCGATGGATTCCTGGAACCTCTTGGCGATGGTGTCTTTCATGGTTGGAACTCCTGGCGGCGGGGATTCCTTGGCCCGCTGACAATTCCGGGGCGTGTCGTCATCATGGACGATGGACAAGTCGGCGACATGGGGATAGATTCTACCAGGAAACAGCCATTTGAAAGGGGCTTTCCATGGACCAGCAAGGGCCGACTGCCAGTCCAGCCTCGCCAAGGACCCATTCCAGGGACCGTTGGGTAAAGATCGCCTTTGTGGTCGTCACAGTGGTGCTGGTGGTATTCATCTACCACAAGCAGCGCGGCGGGCTGAGTATTCCCGGCTGGGGAGACGACCTGGACGAGGCCATGGAACAGGGTCGCCGCGAGGGCAGGCTGGTGCTGGTCCTGTTCGTCAGCGACCCGCCCGGGACCATGGCGACGCAGTTGGCCAATACGATCCG
>Ga0315284_10000168_pt1 | contig 88449 bp, 102 predicted proteins | sample YL17G09_16_MG_FD_203696 | JGI IMG/M metagenome (GOLD analysis project Ga0315284, IMG submission 203696) | Sediment microbial communities from Yellowstone Lake, YNP, Wyoming, USA - YL17G09_16 | ecosystem: Environmental > Aquatic > Freshwater > Lake > Sediment | place: USA: Wyoming | collected... | reverse complement strand
CGAATCCGGCGACATCCTTGATGGGGTCGGAACCGTACAACGCACGCCATTGTCCTCCATCTTTGGATAGCGTCGGTCGGAAGAGAACGCTGGGCCGCGTCATCTCCTCCTGTATGACGTAACAGGGCATGGGAGAGGATGGTACCTCACCCATCGGGCTCCGGGTTCGTCGTGATTTGCGTACACGAGCCTGACTCCTGCGTTCCTTGAAGCCCACGCTCTGGCTTCATCTCGAAGAGGAGCGTCAGGATCAGACCGGAGCCGTCTCATTCCCCTGTTTCCTCATCTCGGCAGGAGATACAGATGGGACGGGGATTGAATGCGTCGGTGACAACCTCGCTCCCGCACTTCGTGCAGTACTTGAGGACGTTGGGGAACACGAGGTTGTCATCTCCGGTGTTCCCCTCGTTCTCCCCTGTGGTGAAGGATGTCGTTAGGCCAAGAGTAGCGGCTTGCTCTTCGGAAAGCGACGCTGCCCTCATCGAAGGGAGGGGTTCATCGTTTGCCATCCCGAGGGTTGACGCCGCTTCCTTGAGAGCATCCTCCTTCGAGTCGGCCTGCACGACGACGGTGTAACAACCATCGAGGTCGATGATTAACCACCACGCTTGCTCGCCCATGTAACCCTCCCGTTGTTCGGTTGACGCTTCTGGCTTCATCGAGGATACGCTGAGTCCAAGGAATCAGGAAGGTTTCCAGAGTGGAGAGGGGTGGATGGGCGAAGCCTGCTTTTGTTACAGTGTGGCGGGATGTGCACCCGGGTGCGAGTCTCATTGGTTTTCGGAAAGCGGGCCGTGGAACTGTCGGCGGAGGGGAACGAAGGTGAGGGGGTGAAATTGTGCGCTCGTGTGGCAATTGTAATACACAGCACGAGGAGGGGCCGGGGAACGGTGAAGGGGTGTAGGTGAACCGGTGTGAAGCGCGTGGGACCGTTGCGGTGTGGGTAGACAAGGGGAGTGGCTTGGAAGATGGAGGGCGTGAAGGATGTGTAGAGCCGTTCTTGGCATGAACGGAGAGTAACCCACCCATCGCTCCGGCCCCCACCCCCATGCCCCACGGTTTTGCCCCCAGTGGGGGAGGGTCGGCACCAATGAGCATGCTTGCTTTCGCAGAGCGGGACCATGACCCCTGTTTGGCGAAAGCCACGGCTCTGGTACGGCAGAACGAAGGTTCTCTGGCGTGCAGGGGAGTGCTCTGGCTGAGAAAACCAACTGGGCAAATCATGGTGGAGGAGGGGATTGCCCAAAGCAACAGTTGGGATACTCAGCAACGGGGATGTTGAGTTCAGCCGCGCGAGGTGATGGTGGCGCAGCCCCATGGTGAGTAGGAATGGAGGATAACCATGCCCCCGCGCTCTACCTCATCCGCTCCTCCTCCATCCCATACATACATACCACGCTTCCCTTGTTCCCCATCAACCATCCATCTTGCGACAGGGGCGACAAGGCTCCTCAACGCCCTTCACCCCTCTTCGCCCCTAACCCAACAGACGTATGGGCCCAACCCCACGCCGTCCCATCTCCTCCAGATTGTACTCCATCGCCCCTTCTCGCACCCGAAAGGTCCAGGGGCTGAAAGGCGCCACGCTCCGCAGACGTAGGCATTGCTTGTAGGGAGGTTTGTACTTCTCTCCAGGGGAAGGTTCTCTACAAGGCGTAGCAGGCAAGGAGCAAGGGCTTTCTCTCCTACGGTCTTTCCACCTTCGGGTAGGGAAGTCATCCTTGTCAGTGTATGGGTAGGCAAGGTGGGAAAGGACGGGAGGAGAGCTACATATGTTGGGTATGAATGCGCGGGTACTTCGTACCCGGAGTTTGGTAGCATCGGAGGTGTTCTGAGAGATGATAAAGACACTTGAGGCTATACTTCGAGGTTGACGGAGGTTCGGGATGGCTGACGAGGTCTTCAAGGGTCTGCTTGAGGTTCCAGGGAAGGGAGCCAAGGACGTCATCGAAAGCATCGGGAAGGGTTGGCCGAACAACAACCCTTCCGGAGCCAACCAGTATGGTGGGGGCACGGCTTGAAGGGGGAAGGGGCGGAACCGAAGCGGACTGCTGCGGCCGCAGTTGCTCGTTCGGAGGGCTTGAAGGTTTCTGGTCGCCTTGGGGGCGGGAAGGTTTCGACGCCTGAAGGAAGTGAAGCGACAGTCCTCAGCCTCAAGACGCCCAAGACATTCGTTCAAGTAGGCAGCACGCTTGCTATCCGGGGTTGGGAGAAGTCAGGCGAGAGCCATTCCAAGGGCGTCTCCTCCGCGCGCTACATGAAGGGGAAGACGCAAGCGACCTTCACGGCGCAGACTGGAAAGCCCGTGACTGAGGTTGCGTTCTCCCCGAAGTAGGGCTACAACCCCGCCAGTTCCTTCGGGTCGCACCACGGGCAAAGGGTAGTACACCAGTCGCAGGGTCGCGTCCCCTCGAAGGGGAGGTTGATCTGAGATCCCTCCTCCTCTTCCCTCGGGAGGTTCGTGGAGCGGGTCTTCAGCTCCGCGAGCCAATCCGGTTTCTCCCGAAGCGCGATGAGGGCTTGTACTCTCGCACGTGTTTCGCTGCGGCTACGGGCTCTCTTGACTCGTTTCTGTATCTCGGTCTGGGGAAGGTTCAGCGCGATGGCTAGGCGTGCGCGGCCTGTTCCCTTCACGTTATGCAATAAAAGATTGTTACAACGCGGACAACACGTGACGAGGTTGTTCCATCGGTTGTCTCCTCCGCGCGCTCTGCTCTTGACGTGGTCGATTCCCAACGCCGTTTCCTTGTAGGAACGAAGACAATAGATACAACAAAGGTTGTCGCGAATGTAGATGGCGAGCCGGGTTGAACCGCGAATCCACTTGGAGGAGTAAGGCACCGGAACCTCCAAAGCCAAGGCCGCTTCCCTACTCGCCCACTACGGCAGGGAAAGCGGCCCAGGCGTTATCGTCAGCTCTTGTGGGGCTCGTTGATTCCGAGCACGCCCTGCTTCACGCGCTTCGCCACCCGTTCTCCCAGGGCTTCCCTTGCCGTCTGGATGGCCTGGAGGCACTTCTGATTCTCCGAGCACGCGAAGGGGCCGGACTGGAACCCCTCCATGCGGTCCTGGATGATGGCCAGAAGGTCGTCATCGAAGACACCCGCCCTGCTGGTATCGATGCCGCGCGGGCCGCGCTGGAACTGGACGTGGAGAACCTCGCTTGGCCCGCCGTACTGGATGCCGTACTCGTGGCTTGCGTTCCCGGCGTTGGGATCGGGTTCATCGAGCGCCACGACGTTGGTGGGAGCGTTGTTCGGGATGGTCTTCATCGCTATCTCTCCTGGTTGTTGATCGTCCGTTGGGACGGTCGGGGTAAGGGGTTCTGTCTTCTCCCTGGGAAGGAGATGAAGATGGACGGACTGTTCCGGCTGCCCGACCGGCAGCCCTGTTGTGCTTCAAACGCTACAGTCGGGTGTTGGGGGCTCCTCCGCCTCTGCGGGTTCCCCGTGCTTGCTATCCAGACTGTTCGGGTACTGGAAATTGTCGGGTAACGCGCCGGAGGTAACCCATTGGAAATAGGGAAGATGAGAGCCCGATTCCATGAAGAGCTGGTACGCTGTCTTCGCCATATCACCCTTCCTTCGCGACATAGTTGTTTGTTTCAAGGTCCCCCTTGACAAGCCCCGTTCGGATTCTGGATTCAAGGCAACCAGGGGAACCTCGCGGGAAGTTTCGACAGATCCGTGGACGCTTATCATAGATGGAGCACCATGCTCCTTTCCCGACCTGTCCCCGCAGAGCGATACACCGCCCGTTCTCCATTCGCATCTCACGCCATCCGTCCCTTCGAGGGAAGTAATGGGTGAGACGCTTGGGGATGGGTTCCTCATCGTCCACGTCAACCGCATAGACGCAACAACAGGCACCGCATCCTACGCAGGGAGGAAGCCGGGCCATCTCAGCCTCCCACTTTCTCGTGGTACCAGTTGTACCATTGCGTGAACTTCCTCATCCCCTCTTCGAGCGAGATACAAGGGCGAAAGTCCACGGCTTGTTCGAGGTCGCTGACGTCGGCCCACGTTTCCTCAACGTCCCCTGCTTGCATCGGAAGGTAGTTACACCGAGCCTTTTGGCCGGTATGGTGTTCGATGAGAGCGATGAGGTCCGTCAGCGGAACCGGATGATCGTTCCCGATGTTGTAGAGTGCGTAGGGCGCACGGCTCGAAGCCGGATCGGGGTCCTTCCCGTTCCACTCTGGGTTTGCCTGTGGCGGCTTCGCAAGAACCCTGACGACCCCTTCAACGATGTCGTCGATGTAGGTGAAATCGCGAGACATCCGCCCGTGATTGTAAACGTCGATGGTCTCCCCTTCGAGGATCGCCTTGGTCCACTTGTAGCAGGCCATATCCGGCCTTCCCCACGGGCCATAGACCGTGAAGAAGCGGAGCCCGGTTGTTGGAATCCCATACAGATGGCTGTAGGAATGAGCGAGCAGTTCCCCGGCTTTCTTGGTAGCCGCGTACAGCGAGATGGGATGGTCCACGTTCTGATGTACGGAGTAGGGAAGCCGCGTGTTGGCGCCGTACACCGAGCTGGACGATGCGTATACCAGATGTTTGACGCGAGCGTGCCGGCAACCTTCGAGCACGTTCAAGAAGCCTACGATGTTGCTATCGATGTAGGCGTGCGGGTTCTCCAGCGAGTAGCGGACGCCAGCCTGTGCCGCGAGATGTATGACGTACTCCGGTTGTTCTCGCCTGAAAACCTCCTCCACGATGTTGCGATTCGCGAGGTCGATGGGCGGGAATGCCGAGTATGCTCGACGCTCCCGCAGACGATTCAGCCGGTCCCACTTGAGTTTCGGGGTGTAATACTCGTTCATATTGTCGATCCCGAGTACCTTTTGCCCGCAATCAAGTAGACAATTACAGACGTGGTATCCGATGAAGCCGGCAGCTCCGGTGACGAGGATCATCGCTCGCTCTCCTTCGTTGGCGACCATGTCGGCTTCAGTCCCAACTCCACGGCCTGGGAGTTCAGGAGACGCGTGGCGACGCACTCCTCCTCCTTCCCGCTGAAGTGGATTGCCGCATGCGTAATGGCGTCGGAAGCGCGCGATGCAACGACAAGGTACAACTCCTCTTCGCCGTTGGCTTCCCGCCGAATCAACCACCAGTCCCTGAACATCAGATCAACCCCTTCTGGGTGGCGATCCATTCGGTGACGATGAGAAGTCCCTCATCGCCTTCCTCAAACACATCGCTGTCGTCACTGATCTGGGAAAGCGGAATCCACTCATCGGCGTACCAATCGTCACAACGACAAAGGATGGCTCGCTCGCTGGCCTTGATGACCTTAACATCGTTGAACTCGACAACGTCATCCCGTCCCATCATCCCCTCCTTCGGGTTCCATTTCGCTCTCTTCGACAATCTCCAGATCCTCCCAGACCTCGGGTGGAACCTCCGTGACGGCGATGGCGAAGAGGTTGAGCGAGTTGCGAATGGATTCAACGGCTATGGAGAGCCCGTCCATGGCCTCCTTGAGCTGCGAAGCGTCGAGCACGAGCCCTTCCGGGGTTTGATGAGCGAAGATGCCGGCACCGACGTACACGGGGTGCCCCTCGATGAGAAGCCTCTTCGTGTCCGCTTCCCTCATCGCTTCTGCCAGGCGCTCGATGGCGTCGCCCAGGTTTGCTCCGGTGAACTTGCCGGAGGCCACGTCCAGAACGTCTTGCACCGCTTCGCGGATTGCCTTGTTCCGCCGTTTCTCATCGTCCAGCAACGCGCAGTAGGAAGCCGCATCCAGTGGTTCCCCTGCCTCGACCTTCACTCTCAATCCATCGATTCGGGCCATCACTTGCTCCGACGCCGATTGGAGTTTCCGAGCAGTGCGAGCATCCTTGTTCTTGGGAGCCTTCCGGGGTTCCCTCGCCGGAGCGGTAGCGTTGACCGGCTCCATCGCGATCATGGGATCGGGCGGAGGGGTTTCCGAGGTATCCTGGATCTGGTCGATGGGGACCGGGTTGGCGGTTGCGGAAAGACCCGAAAGTACCAGGGCGGTAGCAGGAAGGAATCCAGCACGTTGCATTTCAGACCTCCTCAAACAATAGATCGAACGGGTTGTTGCGTGTGCTCTTGTTGCGAAAGGAAGCGGCCAAGGCGTGGTGGACGTACTTGTTACCGGAGCAAAGTCCGCAGATGACGAGCGCGTGCCCGCCCCTCCGCGAGTAGCCGCTTGATTCGCAGCACGGACACGGCACGAAGTCCGGACGCGCCTTGCGGTCGTCAAACACTGGGAAGCCTTGCTTGTTGTAACGAACGGGGTTATCCATGGTTACCTCTGTCTTTCGATGTCGGTTGCCGTCAATCCTTCCGGCTCCCAAAGGGTGGTATGGGTGTTGCTGAGATGAGCGTATTCCGCTCCGGTTGGGCGTCGGAAGGTTCCAACGGCTTCGGAAAGCCTGGGAATGTCGTCCTTCGAGCCACCGATCCGAAGCTCTCCGCTCCAAACCCAGAGCCCTGCTCCGGGGCAGCGATTCCCTTGCCGCAGCTGCCAGGCGAGATAGCCAGGGGAAACCCAATCTATCAGTTCCCTGAATCCTTCCCCTCGGAAGTCGAGCAAGGAATCATCAGGATTGGACTCCGAGTTGACAAAGATCAAAGCCGTTTGGTCGGGGAACCTGCGTAGCCTTGAGTCGGTCATGGGATGGTACCTCGGAAGGGGAAGGGAGGTCGGGCATGCGTAGGGCTGAGGAGCAATGCCGCGTTCGTGTTAGGGGTTGAGGAGCGAGGTCAGGACCCGTTGCGCTTTCTCATCCGTTTCGCGGAGCCACGCAGCGGCTTCATCCCGCGTCCTGAACTCCTTGGCGGAGTCGGTCATCCCCTCGCTCTTGGGGAGCCGGTATTGTGCCTTCCAACAGAAACGGCTGAACTTGAAGACGTGACCGAGCCACATCCGGAACTGGATCTTGTCGCTCTTCAACCCGCTCCTCATCCAAACATCATAGGCGTCGGTGTTTCCGTCCAACGTCATGTCGGTCTTGGCGAATGAGTAAGAAACGTGATTCATAGCAGCTCCTTCAAGGCTTCGCGGATGTCTTTCCCCGTCGTGGAGGGAACCTCGTTGCCAAGGCAGGTCCATCCCGGTCGCTCTCTTCGAGCGAACAGCTCCAGTTTGTCGAGGTCGGGAAACATTCGATCCAGGGCGTCTTGTAGCTCCTCCGGCTTCGAGGAGTGAGAAAGGGGAGGTGCTTCGATGAGGTTGCGTTCCGAGTTGGTCGCGAGCCACGGCTTCAACCTTCCGCGCGTTCCCCAAAGTGCCTCCTCGCAACAACCCCTGAAGATATGCCCGAGCCCGAAGTGTAGGATGCCGGAGCGATTGCGCTTGACCCAAGGAATGAAGCCCTTATGGCCGAATCCCCAGGCCTGTATGACTTGGAGCCCTTCCGCGAGGAGCGCACCGGGAGTCCAGAGCACCAGGATTGCGTCCGGATGGAGTAGGGGCTGAAGCTCCAACGAGCACATCTCCTTGGTCGTCATGGTATCGTAATGGGACGCTGCTCCCCGTTTGATCTTCGACATCGTCAGCGAGTCGCCAAACCTCCAAGGGGGATCGGCTACCACCACTCCGAAGCGCGTCACGGCTTCCACCCATCGAGCATTCGAGACATTTCCACTCGGGACATACCTTCCATGATTCGCTTCCAATCTTCCAGCGTTATCTCGGTTGTTTGATGTATGAGCCCGCACTTGAGGCAGACGCGCTTTCTCCACCGATAGTTGGGAAGCGGCATTACTTCCAGAACCGACAAGGGAATCTTGCGCCGGATGTCGAGGGGTTCGGGGCCATTCTCATCTTGAGAGATGGCGTCCTTGAGCTGCTCCTCAACGGAACAACCGGTGTTAGTAACTCTGGTTTCGCCGCCGCAGGTAGGGCATCTCATGACTCGTATTCCCACCAGCGCTCTTGGGACGCTTTGGCGAGGGTGTAGTTCACGACCTCTTCCAGTTCTTCCGAGGTAGCGTACGGGAATATCTCGGTGTAACAGTTCGTCAGCACGACGCTCATCGCCCAGATGCTGAGAGTGAAGTGGACCTCTTCGCCGGTTCCTTCGCGGTTCATTCCCGTACTCCAACCGGAGGCATGATCTCGACCACCACGCCGTGGTTCCGAAGGAACTCAATCCCGGCATCGGTCGTGTATCCTCCCTTGACGTAGACAACTCGTGCGATGCCGGCGTGGTAGATCAACTTCGCGCAGAGCAGACAGGGTTCCGCCGTGACGATGAGCCACGCTCCGCGAGTCGAAACGCCATTCGCCGCAGCGTTGCAGATGACGTTCATCTCCGCATGATAGCAGCCTACTTCGAGCCGCGTAGCGGTCTCAATCCCGTCCCTGAGACAGACTTCCCCGCCGCAGAGTCGCTCACCGCCGCGTGGGCCTCCGTTGTATCCGTCCATGAGGATGGTATTCCGCTCCGGATTGAGGAGGAGAGCGGCCACCTGACGCCGGGTACAGTTGGAGGCGCGTGCGAGCGACATACATTGTTCTGCGCGAATGACGAGGTGCTTCGGGTTCATCTCCACTCCTCCGCTCTCCAGCGGTTCCCGGCGGAGTGGATGAGCGTTGGCATCTCCTTCCCCGTCTTGAGGTTGATACAACTCTGTCCTTCCGCTGCCCCACAGATGTCGCAGGAATACAGGTTTGCCTTGGTACGCAGGCAGCAGCGGTCCTGACTCTTCGCTGCTTCCGATGCCGTCATTCCACAGACGGAACAGTATCGCCGGTTGAAGCTGTAGTTTGTATTGACGAAGTTATGGGCCGCCACGGTGTCCTCCTGAAACGCTTCTGCGCTCCGTTCTCCTCGCTGGTTCATACCCTGCTCCAGCGCTGATTGGAAAGGTAACGCGCATCGCCTTCTGCCTGCTTTACCGTGCCGGTGACCTTGACGCATTCCCCTTCAGAGAGCTTGCGCTTCCAGTCCACGAAGATGAACCGGAACCCGGAAGAGTGTACCTCCACCTCGTTCCCCGTTCCGCCCGTCCACTTCGGGTGCCGTCCGGTGACGTGGATGGGACCGGAGATGGTAGCAGCGGTTCCGGTGGGATAGGAAGCCGGAGCTGGAGAAGCGGCTCCAGAAGCCCTGAGTGCCCTGTTCTCTTCGAGCAGCCTCATGTTCTGTCCCGCGAGGTCGGTGTTGTTCTTGGAGAGGTTGTTGACCGCTTTCATGAAGGCGTCGTGTCCCTTGGAAGCCTCCAGCATCACGACGACAACATCAGCGGGCGTGAGAATCTCCTGAGCAAACCCGATGTCGAGCGCCAGCATTCCGGCTGTCTTGATTATGGAGTCGAGGATCGCCTGAAGATTCTGCGCCCCTTCGCTCGCCCCTCCGTCAGTCGGTTCCGGGGAGGGTTCGGTGAACCCGTACAGCTCCTCGTGCGTTGGTACCGGCATGGGTTCCGGGGTTCCGTTCGCTCTGAATCGGTTGCGGAGGTCGGTCACGTCCATGTTCGTTTCCCCTTATCGGTTGTCGATGAGCTTCTGGGCCTGGGCCTTGTAGGATTCGAGCGAGCGAGCCGTGTTGCGGCGGATGCGAGCGCCGATGAGGTCGGTGTCGATTCCCTTGTCGCGGAGAATGGTGAAGAACTGGCGGATGGTACGGTCCTGCTTCGCGGAGTTACAAGAGAGGCAAGCCGTCACGAGGTTGTCGGCCTCATTCGTTCCGCCCAACTCGCAGGGAACGACGTGATCGAGGGTGAGGACGGCTCCATCTTCGATGGTCGCGCCGCAGTACACGCAGCACTCTCCGTCGCGGAGATAGATGGCGAGCCGCTTGGCGGGCCTGATCCACTTGGAGCCTTGATTGCGGGCGCGAGCCATGGCTACCTCTGACCTCCCGAGATGAAGGGGCCGTGCTGCGCCATCGGGAAGTAGCTGACCGGTCCCTGCGCCGTCGTGAAGAGGATGTAAGGCTTGCCGCCGTTCCCCGTCTTGATCTCGTGGTAGGTGAACTCGCGCGCCATCAGCTCCTCTGCGCTCTCCGGCTTCTTTGCGCCGACCTTGATGTTTCTGGTATTCTTGAGAGCGAGGAGCCTGCGTTCCTGCTCGATGACGATTTCAGGCGCGCGGAGAGCGGTGAGCCGCTCGATGCGCCGTTCGTGCCCCGTCGCTTCCGTTCTCGCGATGAACTCTTTGATCGTTTCCAAGGTTTCTCCTAACGGCTGGAGAAGGAGTTGAAGATAGAGTTGAAGAGCCGTTTCATGGCCGCTGCGTTCTGTTCCTGCTGGCGCCGGTATTCGGGGCTGGCGATACGGCGCTGGCGTTCCGCTTCCCGTGCTGCTTCGCGGGCTTCCCGGCCTTCCCTTTCCTTCCGCTCCTCCGCCGCGAGCCATTCGAACCGTTCCCGCTCCTTCCGTTGCGCTTCGAACACGTGCTCGCAGATCGCGACGTGGTTTTTGGGTTCCTCGCCGCTCTCCGTCCACATCGGCGCCACCCCGGAGTACTGGATGACCCGCCCGTCCGCGAGGTAGAGATTGCCGTTCCACAGTGCCGCATCCCGTCCGCTTCGATTCGCGACCATCGTCATTTCGTTTTCCATCGTTCCCTCCGTACAACTACAGAATACCTGAAGCGGCTTCCCCTCCGCTACCAAGGCGCCTGTTTTTTTTGTAGACTCTTCGGGGACACGCCTACATATGTCGCGAGAACGATTGAAAAATCTTTCAACATTTTTTCAGTCGTTCTCATACCCGGCTCTCAGCGCGGAGCGCGGAACGGAGGTCACCCGGTGATATGGCCCTTGGGCTTCGGGCTCCCGATCTGCGGGTCCAGACCAATCCCTCCGCCCTGATCGTAGCCTTCATAATAGGCTCCGTGGTTGAGGTCCTTCGCTCCGGCTTTGCGCGCCTTCCCGATCTTGTACTTTGCCTTGACGTAGGTGTCGTTGGCGTCCGCTTCCCGCTTGAAGAAGTTGGATAGGACCAGAGCCGTGCTCTGATTGGTATCCTCGCCGGGTTGCGGCGTTCCGCGCCTCAGACGCTCGATGCGCTCCAAGATGCGTCCGCGAAGTCTGTCGCAACAACCCTCTCGCCAGGACATCGCCCAATTGGAGAACAGGTCGTGTCCGGGGCTGAGGTCGTGCTCCACCAAGGAGTCGCGGAGGAGCCGCTCCAAGGTCTGTTCGAGGTATCCGGCCATGGCCTCGGTTGCCTTGATGTTATGCTCGCGCCCGATGATGAGGTGCCGCTTCTGGAGCTTCCAACGCTGACGCTTCCCGATCCACTTGGGATTCAGCCACGTATCCTCGTGGTAGGACTGGATGAAGTAGGAGCAGAAGTTCAGTTCCGAGACAGCGCCCCAGATGCGCTGCTGGTAGGAGTAGCGCCCACCCTTGAAGGTCCCCTCGATGCGAACCCCTCCCGATTCCTCATCGGGCTCCTCCGTCCCCTGAACGTCTGCGAGGTCCAGGTTGTACTTCGCGAGGAGCTTGTGGGCGAGCGCGAGCGCGGTATTGGCTTCCGCTTCGGATGGGGTGTTCCCTCCCACGGCGAGTACCTTGCGGATGCGGTCGATGATCTTGGGGTCGATGGCTTCGTTCATGGCTATTTGACCTCGATGCTCTTGCGGTCTGCGTGAAAGTCTCTTCCGGTTTCGATACAGCGGATATGGACCGGCTTCCCCCAGTTGCTAGGCCAACCGTGGAGGGGATTGTTCCCGGTCATCTTGACGACCTCGAAGGTAAGCGTGGCTGCTACGACGTCATCGACGTGAGCGTAGCTTCCGTACAGGATGGATTCCCCGGCATCGTTACACCAGCGCCCTGCCTTCCGGTCCCGTTCTACCAGCTCCTGAACCTCCGCTTCCGTTCGGATGCGGTAGTAACGCACGCCGATGATGCGCGCGCGCTTGAGGGGCTTTGCGGGATGCGGTCCCTGCGCGCCGATGGGTTCGGGGCTGACCTCGGGTTCCGGCTCCGGCTCCGGCACTGCGGTCGTTGCTCCCTGCGTGGGAGTCGGGAGTCTGAAGAGCTGACGGAGCTGATCGATTGACGACACGTTATTTGCCCTCCCTGTTCATACCGGAACACTCCGGCCCCAACCCGATTGCGATGGAATCGGGAACCGTCAAACGCCTTCCGCAGCGGCAACATCGCCCTTCGTGCCAGATCTCCAACAACTCCGACATCTTCCCGGCGGAGAGCTGGATGAGGCTCCATGAGATGGCCTTGACCGGCACGCTGTCGTCGCGCATCCGGCTCTTTTGCGTCGTGCGGAAGCGGTTGTTCTGGATCATCCCGATGTATTGGTAATTGCTGGTATTGTCGGGACCGGTGAGGAGACTGACGAAGTAGGTGGCGGGGTTCCACTTCTTGCTGTCGGCCCTGATTACCTTGTACGTGTACCGGGTTCCCGACTTCTTGCTGACGAGCGTGAAGACGGCTTTGCCGGCGAGGATGAGGTTGAGGGCCGTTGCCGCTCCGAGGATCTGCCCGCGTTCCATTGTCATCTCCTTCGGTTCAATCGGGGTTGGGACTGTCGCTGGGGACAGCTTCAATCTGGATGTCGATGACGTCGGTGCCGACGCGGAGGAGCCTTCGGGAATTGTCGAGCGCGATGCCGATGGCCTCGTCGCGAGTCTTGATCGGTTCCCGTTCCTTCCCCCATCCGCTGGGTGCTACGAAGCAGACGATCTTGTATGTTTCCCCGCTGTCCTTGTCAAGCTTATTGGCGTACAATCGGACCCTATATGTCCCAACCGGGACCATCTTCCCCTCTCGAATTGCCGAGGCCACCATTTCCTTCGTTCTAGCCATATCCGTTCTCCTACCCGACCACGGCGAGAATGTCGGTGTCGTACCCGTAGCAATATCGGCGGGAGTTATCGGTGCGAATCCCTCCGAAGCCCGGCCCGTATCCTCTGTCTCGGCACGTGATGCGGGTTTTGCTGGACCTCGAAACGACCTTGATCTGGACCAGCTCCGTGGCGCCGCTGGCGGTTACAAACCGGATGTTCAAGAGGCTTCCGATCCCGTATTCCATTTCCGTTCTCCTTCGTTTGCCTTATCAGTATCGCTTCCATCTCTGTTATACTTGTTGGCGTGTCTCGCCGTCTAGCAATAAAACTGCCGGTCTACAACGATTGCACGGAAGCAAGCTAGATAGCCACGCTTCCGTGTTGTAAAAAATCTTTCAACAATTTTTCAAAGCTCAACAGCAACGGTGCCGAATGCGGCGCGCAGTCATCTCCAGGGAAGTACCTCCACCCCCAACTCACGGAGTCGCTTGATGAAGAGGTTGACCTCGCGCCGGGAGATTGGCGGGACCATAGATGCGGTATGCCACTCGCAGTAGAACTGCGCGATGCGCTGTACCAACCCTTTCTCCGTCAGCGCGCGCATCAGGTCGTGTTCCGCCCCTTCGATGTCGCACTTGAGGACGATGTAGTCATCGTCCGTGATATTCTCTCGAAGCCACTTCGGGAAGTCGATCACCGGAAGGTCGATGCCGACCTCGGCCAGCACGGGTCCGGAACCATTCGGCCAACGATGACAAGGTGCGGCGCGCTTCCTTCGGTTGGCTGAGAACGTTCCCGAAGCGTCTGACCTGATCCCCTCGAAGAATGGGAAGGCACCATCCACCGTTCCCGCTCCAGCCGGGATGAACTCGAAGGTTCCCAGGGGAGATTGCCGCCGCTCCTCTTCGAGCGCTGCCTCAAGCTTCGGGAACAGCTTCGGGTTGGGCTCGAAACAATAGACGCGCCAATTGTTGAAGTCGATGCGGTCACCGTTCGGAGTTGTCCCCAGTCGGAAGTCTCGCACGGACTGTCCCTTGTTGGCGCCAAGGTCGATGAAGATGTTTGCCACTACAGAACCTCGTGCGGGATGCGGACCCTTCCGCGCTCTGGGCTCTGAAGCCATCCTTCGTTCCAAGCGTGGATGTAGAGCGCGCGGGTAACTCCAACATCGCAAATACAGTAGGATGCGACCTCGCTGTAGCGTCCCTGTTGCCAGGCGATGGGCGCATCCCCTCCTCCAACGCCTTGTTTCCCGAAGCCAAGCGTGGCCTTCCCGACCGCATCGAGCCCCCATCCGTGGTGTAGATTGTCGAAGGACCCTGATGCCAGTTTCTTCCAATCCGCCGGAACGCCCTTGGTGAGCTTCTTGGTCGGAACCCCGGCTTGTATGAGGGCGCAGATAGCCATGAGGTCCACGTGTTTGGAATCCTTGTAGACCTCCCAGATGCTCGGGGAAGCCTTCTGGATAACCTTGTTGTCAAAGTGGACGCCGTTCCACGACACCACGCCTTCCGACCGTTGGAACTCATGGGCCGCGTGATCCTCGCTGAGAATGACCCTCGGGAGCCGGGAGGAGTCCAGGAGCCAGATGAACGGAGACACGGAGTTGACGCGCCATCCGCAAAGCGTGGAGATACCGCAGCTTGGTGCGGCGTCCCAGTTTGTCTTTCCGTTCTTGGAGGGGAGCGGACGGGCGATCTCAAGGTCAAAGACCATTCGGTTTGGCATATCAGCCATCGGAATCTCCTCAAGCTTTGCGGAATCTGGCGCGAATGTCTTCAACCGTCGTCACGTTCTCACGCTCCTGTGGAACGGGCTCCGGCGGAGGTGCTGACCTCTGCGGCAGCCACTCGGAATAGTCATCCGGTTGCGTGTTCCCGTGATCTATCCCGATGCTGACAACAGGAGATTCGCCTACCCCGCCAACAACCGCGATGACCGTACCTTCGGGAAGCATTGCAGGGAAGGTAAGGCCGCCCGGTCCCGTTGGCGTGATAGCGTTCTTGACATCCTCTTTGCGGAACCAGTTTCGAGCCGCTTCCTTGCTCGCTCCGGATTCCGAGTCAGCCGTCCGTTCCGCTTCCCGTGCATCCCCATCGGCGGAGTCGCGGTCCAGCGTGGTCGTTCCCGGTTCCGGCATCCAGTCGTTTCTCGTGGTCCTGAGCGTGTCACCGGTGGGCCCGTTCATCGTCCTGGTACATGCGGGATACCTCGTACACCCCCAGAATGGGCCGCGCGCTCCGTCCCGTTTCCTCATCGGAGCGGAGCACGTCGAACAGCGGGGAGGTAGGAATCCATCGGAATCAATCCCAAGGGAACCCTTACATCCGGCGTCCTTCCATTTCCGACAACCCCAGAACTTCGAGCCGTCCCTCAGCTCCACCACCCGCATCGGGCTCCCGCAGAACGGACACGCTGGAACCTCACCAAACTTCTTGACCCACTCTTGCCGAGACATTGTGGCGGAGTTGGGAGGTTCCAAGCCCGGTATCCCGCAGAGAATACGAACGAACCCATCGATTTCGGTGAGAGGGTCAGGACAGATGGTCGGCGTATTCCCGTCGAGATTCACGGTAACGTTGCCTGAAAGCGGTTCGGGATGGTAGTATAGCCACGTGACGGCGTGGCCTCCCCGCGTGTTGAACCCAACCGTTATCGGGAAAGCCCCTGTCGTCAACCGCTTCGGATCAAGCCCAATCTCCCCCTCGGGAACGAGATGGTTGAGCCCATCGTGCTTGAGACGCTTCTTCAGCCTCACAAGGTAGATCAGAACGGGGTCCACGGGTCACCTCTCTGCGATGACCTTCGGGCTCCATCGACCCAACGGCTTGGTGTTTTCGACCAACTCTTTCTTGGTCATGGTGACGTTCTCTCCGGCGTTCCCCTTGTTCGAACAGACCACGGAGAGTTCATAGGCGTTCTCCTCCGCGCGTTCCACCCGGTACAAGGTCGCGTGTTCGTCCCCTTCCACGGAGACTACCACCTGTCCGCAGCGGATGATGCCGGAGCGCCGCACGGCGTTATGCGCCCTTTCGAGCGACGACAGCGCGCGGTTGACCATGACAGGACCGCTGTATCCGGTTGCGGCTTTGTACTCTTCGAGGGTGAGGCCGTGAGCGGCGTAGATGTGGGGCCCCAGGTGTTCGCCAACCCATCGACAGTCCGGCATCTGGCAGAGGATCGGGTCACCCGGCTCTTCGCAGGTGTTGGGCGTGGTATCCGCCCTTCGGGACTGCGACGCCTTGACCTCGATCTTGAACCCGGCATCCTTCCACTTCGTCACGAGCCGATCCGCTTCACTTTCGCTGAAGCAGACGCCGATGTCGTACCTGCGCCCCTCGCCCCACTTCTTCTTGGAAGCGAACAGCCGGAACATCGGGACAGCGGGAATCTTGTCGGGCTTCTGCTCCCCTTCGGGCTTCGCTTCCCGCTCCTCCGGCAATGCCTCGTGCTGCTCCTGCATGCCGCCGTCCTTGGGCTGGGCTTCGCTCTCCTCCTTGTCCTGCGGTTGCTCCTCGGTCGCTTCTGCCTGCTTCTTGCTGGCCTTGGGCTTCTTGGCGGGCTTCTTGCTGGGTCCCTTGTCGGGGTCTTGCCCGAGCAGCTTGAGCTTCTCACGAGCCGCCAACTTCCTGTGATCCGGCGTTGCGGGGTCCTTGAGGATGTCGAACAAGTCCTGTACCGCGTCCCTGGCGGGTTCCGGCTCCGGCTTGGTCTCCGGCTTGGGTTCCGGTTTCTCCTCCTTCCCGATGAAGATGAGGTTGCCGCGCGGGCCAATCGACACCCCTTCGTTCTTGATGTTCTCGCGGATGATGCGGTCCTTCGTGTCCGCCTTCATCCGGCTGATCTGGGCTCCGGTGAACCCAAGTCCCAGGAGCTTCAGATCCGGGCTCTCCTCCGGCTCCTCCTCCTTGACCTTCACGGGTTCCGCCTTGGGCTCCTTGGACTTCTTGGCGGGTTTCCCCTCTGCTTTGAGGAGCGCCGCGATGGCTTCGGAGTCGTCCAGGACCGTGGCCTTGTGGTGGGCGACGATCTTGTCAAGTCGCGCCTGGGCGTTCTTGGCTCCGCGTACCTCGAAGCTGACCTTCACCAACCCGTCGCTCTCCGACACGGCGTATCCGCCGTTGTCGTCCTTCCGCACTGCGGACGCCTGGACCTCAACGACGAACACCTTGAACGTGTTCTCTCTGACTTCCTTGCGAACCCCGATCAGCATGGCTTCTCCCTTATTCGTGTCGTCTTTCAGCGACGGTAGGTGATGGACTTGATCTCGTTGATCTTGTAGCGCGTCGAGCCGGAGCGGTCCACTTCCAGCTCGTTGAGCTGCTTGAAGACGGTTCCGTTGACGTTGATCAACAGGTAGGTGACGGCGCTGACGTAGCCGGAGATGGTCCCGCCGTCCACGAGGTTCAGGGTAGCGTGGCTCCCAACGAGCGCATCGAGGTCTGCCGACGCCATCGGCTTGTCGTTCACCAGCTTGAGGTTCGCCAGGGCTTCCGGCTTGCGCGGGAAGTTGCGGACGTTCCCCGAAGCGAGGTGGCGAGCGATGATCGTCTCATCCTCCACCTTCACGACCTCGTGGATGCGGTACTCCGCCGGTTGGGAAACAAGCCCCTCATCCTTGAACCGGACGCCAGGCTTGAGCTGCGTATCGATGTTCGGGACCATAGACACCCTCCAGATGTAACTCAACTCTGAAATACGCTTCCGGCTCCATATGGATAGCGCTGAATCAACTCTGAAGAAACCTTCGCGCCAGGGCCAGGTCATCGCGGAGATTGGCGGTCTTATTGACATCGCCCGTCCGCAAGAGGTAGCTTGGGTGCCAAACCGGAAGGAGAGGAGCGGGAAGCCCGTCCACCTCCTGGATCTGACCGCGATACTTCGTCAGCGGGTGGAGTGAAGCCAGGTGGAACAGGGCCGTTGCTCCGACAGCGATGATGAGAGCCGGTTTCGCGTCATCGAGGAGCCGCTGGAGACGTGGAGAGCACTTGTCAACCTCTACATCCCTCGGTGGACGATTCTTCGGAGGTCGGCACCCGATAAGGTTGGCGATGTATACCCGGATGAGGTAGCTTTCCAGCTCGCTCGCGACAATGCGACGCAACAGTTGACCGCTCCTTCCCTTGAAGGGTTCACCAACCCTGTCCTCCTCCGCTCCTGGCGCTTCCCCCACCAGGAACACGTCAGCGGGGAGGAACCCTGAACCAATTACTACCCGGTTCCGGCTCTCCCAGAGAGGGCACCTGCGGCAATCTAACCAATCATCCGTCCAGGGTTTAACCATCTCCGTTCATCTCCTTGAACTTCGCAAGGACGGTGGGACGCAACATCGTATGGAATCTGAAGGCCTGGAACGTCTGGATGAGTTTGCGCTCGTCAGAGCGAGTCGGAAGGAAGTGGATGGGGGCATCGGGAACGACCGTAGCCAGCTTGGCGGAGAGGTACATCATCTCGTGCTGTTCCGCGATCATCCCGGCGATACGCGCGTTGGACCATTCCTTCCCCTCGTACACCCCGCTCACCGTTCCCTTCCGCGCATCCTTCAACAGATCATCCAGGCTCTTGTAGGTCGTCAGCAGTTTCCGCGCCCACCCCTCCCCGATTCCCTTGACTCCAGGGATGTGGTCGCTTCCATCGCCGGAGAGCCCCTTGAACTCCGGTATGCGCTCCGGTTGAACTCTCCAGCGATCCACTACATCTTCGAGCAACCAGACCTTGTCTCTGTCCTTGGAGGCTTTGTTGTAGGACGGGCTGATGACGTGGACGGATTCCGTCACGCACTGGTGTAGGTCGGCATCGCCGGTGTAGATCGCGACGGGCCTGAACTTTTCCAGTTTCTCCATTCGTGTCGCCAGAGTAGCCATGACGTCATCTGCTTCATACCCGGTCGCGACTGCCTGGCTGATCCCGGCGAGGGAAAGGACGCCCTTGAGAAGTTTCTCCTGTGAGTCCATACCGTCGAGAAACTGTCTGAGCTCTGGATCGGGTTCTCCCTTCCGCTTGTAATCGTCATAGAGGCTTCGCCGGAACAGTTTCCCGCCTTCCCAACAGACGCAAAGCCAACAACCTTCTGCTGCTACACGCTCCCATAGCGCCATGACGGTTTTGATGAATCCATAGATTGCTCCGGTTGGAGTCCAACCCTCCCCCTCTTCGAGCCCCAGATCCCTCATCACGTCTGCGGCCCGATAGAGGAGGTGCCGACCGTCAATCAAGATGGTCCGGTACATGACGGCTCCATGAGAAAGCTTGCGTCTAGCCACATCACCTGTCCCAGAGCGACCAACTGGTTGGAAACGGAACCGGGGAACCCCATCGGTACCAGTTTTGTTCCCAAGTCAGGGAGGAGAGCGAGCGTGGGAGCCAACTCCCCGTTCCCACTGAGGACGAACACCTTGACGGGGTTCTCCTCCATCGCGCAGCGGAGTATGGTAGCAGCCATCTGAGCGTGTAGGGAACAGGCATCCCGCTCCTCGAAGCGTCGAACCGGCTCTGTATGTACCAAGAACCCCAGTTTCATGAGACGCTTCAGGAACCCCTTGAACGCTTCCCCGAATGCGCCATCTTGTTCGAAAAAAACGTGATATCTTGTTAGCTCGTGTTCTTTCTGTAGGTGTTGAATCAGCTTTGCGTAGTCCAGCCTTCCGCGCTGTATCTTGGACGATTGGGCCCAATGAAATGCCGCATCTTGAGCGTATTCGCCGTCCACGAAGAGAACCGCTCTCATGGCTGAATCCAATCGCGACCCAGGATGGAGATGGGAGCGGCTTTGGTCGCGCGCTGGAACACCTGTACCTCTTTCTCGTGAAGGTCGGAAAGCCGGAGCGCGCCACGCCGGAGCAGCCATTCCGTTCGGCACATCTCGGCAAGCGTGTAAGCGTCGCATAGGTCCTGCTCCGTGGTGAGGTCCTTCCCGCCGTTGTAGCCGCTGAAGTCCCAATCCCAGCGCTTCTTGACCGCCTTCACGACGGCTTCCTTGTCCGCGTTCCCCTGATGCGCCGCAAACATCTTGAGCGTCAGCGGGTCGTGAATGCGGAAGGGAATCTTGAGCTTCCAGAGGAGGAGCCGGAAGATGCCTCCAACCTCTCCCAATTGATGGGCGCGGGGCATGTCATATGCGTACCCCTCCGTCGCAACGAAGTCCGGGGAAAGTTGGTCCACGATCTTCTCCAGGGCGCTCGAAAGGTAGGCAATCCGCGCTACCTCCATGATCTGGCGGTCCTTGGTGGCGGGTTTCTTCCAGAGATGTGCGAGCTTCTTCAGCTTGTCGGCGCTGGCTTTCTTGTCCGTGATGTACGTGAGAGTAATGTAGTTACCATCCTCGTCCAAGAGAACAAACCCGCTGTGATTCAAGCTGATGTCGGCGCCAAGGAACCGTCTCATGATACCTCCAGGGTGGCCTTCCCGCCGTCTTTGACGACGGTGAGGACCTTCTCAAAGTGTTCCGCGATGGAATCGTCGTGAGAGACTACCAGAATGCTGGAACGAACGGAGCGGAGCTGGCGCAACAGTTCCACGATGCGGGCTTTCCCCTCGTGGTCGAGCCCATCAAGCACCTCGTCCAACAGTAGCATGTCGATTTGGGCTCCTTCGCGAGTCGCCACGAGGTCCATTAGCGCGAGGTCGATGGCGATGGCGATCTTGCGCTGCTGACCTCCGGATGGCGTCACTCCTCGGTTCCCCTCGATGACGAGATTGATCGACAACTCCTCTTTGGTTCCGCCGTTCTTCAGCGCTGTCTCCGTTGCCAGTTCCACCTGGATATCCCCGTCCGCGAGGATCTGAAGATAGCGGTTGGCGTTCTCCGTCAGGATGGGGATGACGCTATCCATTATCATCGAGGGGAGCCCCTTGTTGCCGAAAGCAGCTTCCCAGAACTGTAGCGGTACCATTTCCGCCTTGATCCGGTCCACGTCTGCCTGCGACGCATCAGCTCGCTCCTGGGCTTCTTCAACGACCTCCCCCTGCTCTTCCTTCAACGCCGCGTGCGGGTTCATCGCTTCCCGAAGTCGCTCCAGCTCCTCCTGTTTGGACTGAAGTTTCTCCTTCAACCGCTCCAGCTTGGTCTCAGCGGCTTCTGACTTTCGGAGCCTATCCCTGACGTCCTTCAGTTCGTCTTCCAGCCCTTCCAGGTCCGTGATTGCTGCTTCCTGTTTCGTCAGGTCCTTTTCTCCGGCATCAACCTTGCTCGCTGCTGTTTTGGCGTTCTTGCGTAGTTTCTTGACCTCCCCTTCCGCTTCCCGCCATTTCTCGCGGAGTCGTTCCATGTGTTCTTGGGTATGGCTGCTCTCAGCCAACGGTGTTCGACAGAACGGGCAAACCTCGGTTCCTTCGAGTTCATCGACCTGTTCCTTGACGTTCCCTGCCTTTGCTTCCGCTGTTGCTACCTGACGGTCTACTTCCCGCTGATTCCGCTTCAGCCCATCGACCTCGGAACGGGTAGTGCGTAAGGCAGAACGGAGGTCGGGGAGCGGAGCGATCACCTCAACGACCTGTTCCTCCAATTTGCGGAGCCTTGTCGTGTCCTTCGCGGTCTGGCCACATTCCTCAACCTCGGTCTGTAACAGTTCCCGTCCAAACTCCGCTTTCTCGATGTCCTCGTCGTTCCGTTCCTTCCAGGAACTATGCAGAAGCTCCACGCGCTCCAACGTTTGTTTCGCTTCGCCCAGGGTCGCTCCGGCTTTGGAGCGGTCCAACTCCGCCGTCGCAAGATTGTCTCGTTGTACCTTGAGTTCTTCCCTGGTCTTCAACAAGGCTCGGTCCAACTGTTCCAATCGGAGGATTCGCTTCAGGATGGCCTTCCGCTCCGAGTCGGTGACGGAAGGATCAGCAAAGCGTTTGAGGTCACCCTGTCCGTACAAGACGGTGTTGCGGAACGCGTGCCAGTCCAGCCCCAATACCTCGGCAATCCTGGCCTCGGTGTCCTGAATCGTTCTCCCGGTCGTGCTTACCCCATCCGTCAGGAGCGTGAGGGTTGTCGCGGAGCTGGTACGCTCTCTTTCCACGGTGTACGTTCTACTCCCGACCTCGAAGCCTACCAGCACGCTGGCCTTCCTTGCGCCACGCCGTATGACGTCGACAATCCTCCCCTCGCCGACAACCTCCCCGAAGAGAGCCCAGCTCAACGCCTTGAAGAGCGTGGTCTTGCCGGAACCGTTGCTGTCCGCAGCTTCGGTATCCCGGTTGTCTCCTCGGATGAGAACGAGCCCCTGATCCCCCAACTCCAGGGTCGCTCGCTCGATGACCCCGAAGTCAGCTACTTCCATCGGTCCAAACTGTATCATCTCGTCTCCACTTATCCGTCACGCCCTGCGGCCTTCCTGCGTGTCGATCCCTTTCAATGACCTCCCGTATCTTCCCCTGCCTCCTCCAAGAGCCTGGCCCCAAGCCGCGTGAGTTTCTTCGTGTCCGTGCCCTCAGGCGCGAAGCGTTCGGCGTACTGGCGCGCAAGGTCTTTGACGGAGAGAACGGGCCCTGGGGTTAGACGCGCACGAGCCGTCACCCGATCAGGGCGGAGGTCCAAGTTGAGAACCCGGAGCCCGAAGTCAGCCGCTTTGTCCTTCCACGAAGACAAGCGTTCCTTGTTGGAAGCGATTGCGGAAGATGGTCCGGTTATCACCAACCGAAGGTAGGAGAGCCCACCCGCGCTCTCCGCGAGGTCCACGAGGTCTTCAACCTTGTCACCCTCTTCGAGCCTGACCTCGTCGGTTCCGAACATTGGATACTTCGTTTGGTGTAGAGAGATGGAGAGCTGCTTTGCTTCCAGGTCTGTAACCCAAACTCCCCTTGGGTCGTTGGGCGGGTCGCTGAAGCGGAGATGAAGTGGGGCCCCCAGGTAGGTGTAACCGGCTTCCCGTCGCGGAGCGTGGTAATGCCCGGAGAGTGCGAGGTCAAACCCCTTGAACCCTTTGGGATCAAGCCCATCGTCGGAAACCCAACCGGAATCGGTAACGGCTCCGGCGATTGCCTGATGGAACAGGAGTATGTTGCGATCCTTCCGGTTCATCTCTCCTCGGATGGCCGCAATCCTCTTCGCCGCACGCGTTTCCGGCAACCAGGGCACTGCGTAGATCACCAGACCGGGAACGGGCTCCAGGCGCTCGTGCCCCAGCACGAAGATGCCGGGAACGTGGAGTTCACCATAGAACTGAAGCGTGTAGAGCCTTCCATCGCGGTCGATGGCGTCGTGGTTTCCGGGGAGGATGTAGACCTCCAGACCTTCCTTCGCCAGCGCTCGAAGCGCACGGGATACCGCAACAAGTGTAGGGCCATCCGGGTGCTTTGAGTCGAACAGATCCCCCAGGATGAAGACGCGCGCTTTCTCCTTCCCGTTCAGGGCCAGATCAACAACTTGATCGAGGATATGGATGACGTCTTCAAGCCGATCAGAGCTGATTCCGCCGTCCTTGAGGCTCGCGAAGGGGAGCCGGAGATTGGCGTGAAGGTCGGAAAGGAAAATGGCGCGCATCACTTCTCCCAGCCATAGACCTCGCGGATGGCCTTGCGTAGTTTGACCTCCAGGTCGGGGTTCTCCTCCAGCTCCGCCTTGAAGCCGTTCAAGCCCTGGAACTTGACTCCCATCCCATCATACCAACCGGCTCCCCCTTCCTTGATGATCCCACGGACCTTCCCGGCTTCAAGCAGACCGTACTGCGTGTCGAAACCTTGTCCGTACCGGAGTTTGAGAACGCACTTCTTGAACGGGGCTGCGACGCCGTTCTTGACGATGTTGACGAAGAGGTGGTGTCCCGCCTTCTGGTTGACTCCATCGACCTCCTCTTTGATCCCCGCACCGGGCTCAATCTCGATGATGATCGTGGAGTAGAAGCGCGGAGCGTTCCCGCCAGCCGTGCTCTTCCCGCTTCCGAACATCACCCCGATCTTCGAGCGGAGCTGGCTGATGAGGAGGAGCGTGACGTGTTCTCGCGAGATGAGACTCACCAGTTTCCGCAATCCGGAGCTGGTCGCCCTGCCGCCCGCAGCCACGTGCTTGTCCTCGAAGTCACCCTCCAGTTCCGCTTTGGTCGGGAGAGCATTCAGGGAATCAAGGACCACGAGGATTGGGATCGGTTTCCCGCTCTCCTCCCTTGCTTTCATCGCGGAGAGAACGCAGGTGCTGATGACCTCCCACGCTTTCTCCAGGTAGGCAGGTTGGCTGATCGCCAACGCTTCCGTGTCGACCCCCAACACCTTGGCGTACGCAACATCCAGCTTGTACTCGGCGTCGATGTAGAGCGCGATTCCGCCCATCTTCTGCACGGACGCACAGAACGACAACGCCATCGTCGTCTTGCCTGACCCTTCATCCCCGGCGAGGAGGATGATACGGCTGAGCGGAAGGCCCCCACGTCCCAGAGCGAGGTCCAATGCCTCTTCCCCGGAAGGAATGACGCCAGGGATATGGATGGAGAGCCCTTCGGAGGAGAGCCGCTGAACCGTCGTTTCGCTCTCCTCCTTGCCCTTGGACTGTTTAAGCGCCCTGTTGAGCGAGTCGAGAATACCATCCAGGACCTTTGAGCTCAGGCGCGCGCTCGAAACCTTACCTGCCGGTTTATCACCGGCAGGCTTGGTTTCTTCTTGCTTCTTTTGGCCCTTCGGGCTCACTTCTTGCCCCGCTTCGCCAACTCCCGCTCCAGGGCGTCCAGACCGGCATCGTCATCGCCGCTGGACCCTTCCTTGCCAGGGTTGTCGCCGCTGAAGGCTTCCTTCCCCTTGCCCTTCCCGGTCTTGTTGTCCTTGATGTCCTTGGACCCCTTCCCGGTCTTGCCGGTCTTGGCGGGTTTCTCCTCTTCGGGCTCCTCTTCGGGCTCCTTCTCGGTGGGCTCCTCCTCCTCTTCACCCTCGAAGTCCTCATCCCCCTCTTCCAGATCGTGGCCCTTGTAGAGCGGCTTGTCGCACTTCTTGGAGCAGGGGCCGCGCCTGGGGCACTCCTTGCACTCGACATCCTTCGTGTAGTCAAGGCCGAAACAGGCCTTGGCGTCGTCTTCATCGTCCTGGTCCGCCATCTCCACGCCGGAGAGAAGTGCCTCGACATCTTCGGAGGCGCGGACCATATCGGAAACGATCTTGTAGAGGTCGCCAGCGCCTCCTTCCTTGAATGATTCACGCATCTGGGCCTTGACCGCCTTGGAGATGACGCGCGGCTTGCGGAGCGTTTCGCCGTCAGCCACGACCTTGTACTTGGTCTGCATCCCCTCGCCGCTCTTGGTCATGCGAACGAGGATGGCCTTGTCGGGATCGGTGATATCCCCTTCGGTGAAGATGACGTCCAGGATTCCCTCCCAGACCGTGGAACCGCAGGCGTAGGGCATCAGCTTCCCCTCGATGGGTTCCCAATCCTCGCTGCTCCGCTTGCGCTTCCCGATGGGAGCAACGTTGAAGATGAAGCGGGTGTTCCGGCGGATGTTGTCACGCTGCTTCTTCAGCTCATCCGCTGCCTTCTTCTTGGCGTCCTGCATCTCCTTGTCGAGCCGTTCCCACTCGACGCAGACGGGGCATCCGTCGCTGATGTCTTTCTTCCCGTCCAGAAGGTCGGCAACCCGCGCATCCTTGAGGATGGGGTTTACCTTCGGGGTGAGGCATACCGTCATGTTGTTCTTCGGGCCCACGCCGTAGTGTACGACCACCTCCACGTAGTTCAGGTCATCGTCTTCACGACAGGGACCTGCGACGTAGAAGAGGTGTTCGCCAACCGTAGGGTTCCACCAGTCTCCCCTCCCCCTGTCGGATTCGTGCTGTTCGCGATGCTTCCTCATCTTGTCGATATTGAGCGGCATTCTCGGGTTCCTTTATGTTTCGATTGTAGTTTCAGTTGAGGTTTCGGGCTTCGGGCTTCGGGCTTCAGTCTTCATCTTCGATTGCTTCGGTTTCCTTCCTTCGCGTGCGCATGGCTTTCTTGGCCGCTTCCACCTTGGCTTCTCTCGAAGGGGAACGGTGAGTTGGAGACGGCTCCCTGGTCGTCATCCCGGTTGCGCTCATCTCCGCTCGCTCCCACGCCCCTCGGGAACGGAGCATGTCCGCCTTGATGAGAAGCGCCTGGAGAGCGGTGTCGAGCCGGTTCACCAGTTCCCACGCGGCTCGGCAATCCTCGCGGAGCCGTGCAAACTGGGGATGGGATTCCATCTGGGCCTTGGCCTTCCACTCAGCGACCTTCCCGTCTGTCGACAAGAGGTTGTCGTTGAACTTGGCCTTCCAAATCTTGGCTTCATCATCCGTCCTCTCCGCCGCGCGCCGAGCAGCGGCAAGAACACGACCGTACCACGCGATGGTAGGAGCGATGACGTCCATATCCTCGGTCAAGTCGTTGATCGAAGTGTCGGACTCAACGTCCAGCGTGGTCTCTTGGCCGTCTACCGGAATCGTGATGACGTTCAGGGAGCCGCTCATGGTCTACTCCTCCTTGTCGCCGCTGTCCTTCTTGGACTTCTTGGACGCCTTGGCCTTGGCCTTGACGGGTTCGTCGCTCTCCTTCGGGGATTCCTTGGCCTTCTTGGGGGCTTCGATCACCCACTCCTTCTTCAGTGAGGCCGCGAGGTGGAAGCTGACCTTGCGTCGCTTCGCGGTCGTCATCGTTCCGCCTTCCAGCACCGGGCTCGTGATCGTGCGCGGCTCCTGGATCTTGGGGATGAAGCTGCCGAAGTCGATGATCTGGATCCGCTGATCCTCCGCGAGCAACTGCTTGATGGCGCTGAAAACGCTGCGGACTTGTTCCACCGGAACCTCCGCTGCCTTCGCGATCTGTTCCAAACCGGCCATTTTGGCCTCCACTTTACTTGGGTTGATGCCCCGCTAGGGGCTGACGAACGCTTCGTGAACTCATACGGAAACGATGGAACCCCTTACACGGATGATTCCGTCATCCGCCAGGAAGTAGGAGCGGCCATCCTTTCTCACCGATGCGTCCACGATGCTTCCGGGGATGAGGTTCTCCTTCGCGTCCCCATAGACGGATGCGAACACAACCAGTTCGATCAGGTTCCCGTGACCGTCCTGAAGACCGCAGAACGCCATCTGTTGGCCCCGTTTATCCCAGGTCCGCTTGACGTGGGTGATGACCCCGGTGACCGTGACGGCTTTCCTCCCCGCTATCTTGGAGGAGAGCGTCTTGGAGGTGTACTTGAGGACGGGGTGTTTGGGGGTGAAGCAGCGCTCCCATCCTACCAACGGGATGTCCATTTTTTGCTTCTGGCGTATCTCTTCGAGGTCTGCCATGTAATGACAGCGGACGGAGTGGAACTGCTTGGTGATACCTGCGTGCATGGCTACGCAGGTTCCCTCGCCCTTGTCGATGATATGTCGATACTGTTCGAAGATGTCGATATCAACCTTGACGCGATGTTGTACCCCGCTCGCATCTTCGAGATTGACATTGGCGTAGCGTTGTCCCCACCCGATCCTCCGTTTCTCCTCCTCACCGGGTTCAACCGTATGGAAGTCGCCAACCTGGTTGTACTTTATCTCGATGAGGCTCCCCTTGAGGTAGCCGTGCTTGTGGTCCCAGAAGTCGTCAGCGTCCAACGGTAGCCATTCGATCCCCGCTAACGGACCATCAAAGACGGACTGGTACACCTCAAGCGGGTGACGACCTCCGCCCAACGGGGATACCTCGTTGGCAATGTAGAGCGCATCCTCCGCGCTGTAGTCATCTAGTTCGGAGGATAGGCTCACGGTCTTCATCAGCTCCTCACGCCATCCGCTCGCTTTCTTGCGGCCCAGTTCCCTCCAGCTCTTGATCTCTTCGAGCGCCCACTTGGTGTTGGGTAGCAGGCTCTTCATCGCTCCGGCTTTGATGAGGTTGGTCAGAACCCGCTCGTTGGCTGCGCGTGGGGGAACGCGCTCCATGAAATCCCCGATGTCCTTGAACGGTTGTTCCGCGACGATGGCGGTTATTGCTACTTCTCCAACGAACTTGATGTCTACCAATGCGGAACGAATGTTGTCGTCGGGATCGATGGTAAAGTTGACTCCGGAGCTGTTGACGTCAGGCGGAAGGACGCGCGTGCCGAGCCGTTCACACTCCTTCGCGAAGCGCCCAACCTCCGAAGGAGTCGGTTCATTCTTCATGAGGGCCCACATGAACTCGATGGGGTAGTACAGCTTGAGGAACATACCCCAGTACGCAATGGCTCCGTAGGCTGAAGCGTGGGACTTGTTGAACCCGTAGGAGTTATGGCTTACTAGGCCATTCGCCAAAACATAGTTGGCGGGCTCCTCCTCCATCTCCATGTCAAATGTTTCACGGAAGTCGAACGGTTCGACTGAGATCACCGTGACATAATCCCGGCCAACCGTTCCTTCGCATGCTCGTTCACCGTATGGCAACGCTGACAGAGGGCTTCGAGATTGTCCGGAGAATTGTTGGAACGATTCCTGTCCTTGTGATGAACGTGAAGCTGACGCAGGTTCGGGTAGGGGCTCCCCTTGTTTGGCCCCTCCCCGCAGCGTTCGCATTTTCCGCCCGCTCTCCTCAATATCATTTCTCGTGTCTTCCGATTCAAGAACGTGATGCCGCCCTTCCACGCTGGATTCTTGGGGCCTTTCATCGTTTCTGCTTGAGCTGCTATTCCGGCGTCTGTCCCTGATGTCAGCCCGTTCTTCCAACCCTTCCCCTCCCCCGCATGCGGTCCGCTGGATCCAACTGGATCCCCTTCCCGCGTCCGTTTTGCTCTGTACCAACGGCTGTAACACGTCGAACACATTCCCCTGGAGTGTACTGGATTCTCGCATCCCGTCGTTTCGCAGGTTGACAATATGCCTCCATTCTGCCGCGTTCGGAGGATAAGCCGTACCTGACGAAAAAGCGAGCCTAACACCAGGACGAAGTTGGGATGTTTGTAGCCAATTCCCATACACGTCCTTCCACCAATGGGACGCCGTTGGGAACGTCACTCCTCCTTCGGTCACCAAACGATAGACCTGTTTGATTCCAGTGGAACCGCTTGCCTTGACTCGATTGCGGACGGCCATCCCGTCTAGATCTGAAATGATTTCATCACCCGGTCGGAAGTCTCGAAGCGGCCTTGACCCATACGGGGCCTTGATCGGGGTATCCCCGTCTAGGCAGCCAAAAAAGGTAATATGGTCCATGAGTTTCGAGGCATCCTTCTCATCGACGCCCCTGGCAACCGCGCCTTCAATGAACTTCTCTCGCTCCTTCCCAACTGCCTCTTCGCCCCACTTTTTGGCGATCTTCTTGCGGAGGGAATCTGCCGTCCCTGGTTCGTATCCGCCCACCTCCACAAAGATGCGGATAACGTGTTCTTGGTAGACCAACACGCCGAGTGTATCCTCACAGATCTTGTCTACCAACGGATGGAAGGGCTTGATCTTCGAGGGGTCCAACTTGCGACGCTTGTACTCTGTCGCGAGCCCTGACCTCATCGTCCCCGGTCGGTTCAAGGCCGTGAGCGCGGCAACATCATCGAAAGTCGTGAACGGGATTCCCTCGCAGGCGGCATGGGCTCCGGTGCTGTCGTACTGAAAGATGCCGACGTAACATTGCTTGGTGAACTCATCCAGCACCTTCTGATCGTTCAGCGGCAACGTTTCGAGGTCAAGCCGCGTTCCGCTCCGCTCCTCCATCTTGTCAACGGCGTCCCTGAATATTGAGAGTGTCCGAAGCCCCAAAACATCCAACTTGAGGAGCCCGTGCGCCTCGCAACCCCACATATCCATCGACGTTGTTGTTATCGTCTTGCCGTGACGCTCGTGCCGCTCGATGGGAACGACCTCGTTGAGCGGAGTGCCGCAGACGATGATTCCGGCCGCGTGTACTCCCGTCTGTCGCATCGTTCCTTCCAACTTCTTTACAAGCGGAAGAACATTTGGATACGCAGCGTTGAACTCACGGCAAACCTTGAACTCCTTGAAGCTGTCCTCAACCGTCTGGCTTACCCGCTCGTCACCGCTAGACCGCTCGATGATCGAGTTGGTAACCTTGGCTACCTCGTTCATCGGGATTCCCAAGACGCGGGATACATCGCGGAGCGCTGACTTGCCCTTGAGACGGGTGAAGGTGACGATATGGGCTACTCTGTCCTCTCCGTACTTCTGGTGAAGGTAGTCAATGACTTCCTGTCTACGGCTGTCCTCGAAGTCCATATCAATGTCGGGCATGTCGATACGGCTCGGGGAAATGAAGCGCTCAAACATGAGTCGATGCTCGATGGGATCAATCGCCGTTATCCCCAGAACGAAGCAGATGAGCGAGCCGGCAGCGGAACCGCGCCCTGGCCCGACCATGATTCCCTGTCTCCTCGCCCAATAGATGAGGTCACGGACGATCAGGAAGTAGGGCGTGAATCTCTGCCTTCGGATTGCGCCCAGTTCTCGCGTCAACCTATCAATATACACTTTCCGCATCGCCTTGTAGTCCACACCATCGCGCGGGGCAAGCTTCTTTGCCCGATCTTCGATTCCCCTCCAATCCCAGCCTTCCAAACAGAGGTTCTTGAGATGGGTGAAGTCATCAACTCCTTCGGGGAGGTCCGGTTTGGGGAGCAGTGCCTTGAATCGATCAATCTCCAGTTTGGCGTCGTGGCGAGCGGCTACTTCAACAGTCCGCTCGATGGCTTCGATCATGAGGCGTTCCTTCATCCACGGGAAAGCCGTGCGGAAAGCCTCTTCCATTTCCTTGCCGGAGCGGAGGTAACGACCAGGAGGAGATTCAGGTGCGTCTTCATCTAGGATTGTCTTGTTCTTGTCTAGACAGAGGATGACTTGGTGAGCGTCTGTGTCTTCCTTGCGTACATACAGAACGTCGTTGGTAGCAAGAAGCGGCACGCCGTAGCACGCGGAGAGCCGCAGCGCTGCTCGGGTGTACCTTTCGAGGTACGGGTTGGGTTGGACCTCAAGGTACAGCACCCCAGCAAACGATTCCACCAAACGCTCGAAGGACGCAAGACCGGCTCCGGCTTCCCCGCTCACGACCTGTTCAAGCGCAACGCTTCCCGCTCCGCCAACGGAAACGGTCAGACCTTCCCCGTACAGAGCCAACTGTTCGAGGTCGATGCGAGGTCGAATGAAGTACCCATCGGTCCAGGCCAACGAGGACAGACGATACAGGTTCATAAGACCCACGTGGTTCATGGCTCGCGCGCAGAGTCTCCACGTCCTGGTGAGTCCCAGTTCTCGCTCCTTCGCCCATACCGCTTTGCGAAGGGCATTCCCCTTGTACTCCGTCGCGAGGTTGTCTCGCTCCTCCTGCGGAAGCCCTTTGACCTCGTGATTCGCGCAGACGCTGAACTCGATGCCGAAGATCGGCTTCAGACTCGCTCCGGCGCTCTTGTTGTAGTTGAAGCAATCCTCGTGGAGATAGTAGGTTCCCCGCATCGAGTCAATCTCGGTCGGAGCAACCGCCTGATACTCCAGTTCGTGAGCCCGTTTGATATGATCAGCCATCCTACCGCAGCCGAACATATAACTGTACTCTGTATGCCACCGCAGTTCTTGGTACGGTCGTTTCATCGTCGCACCATCTTCAGCACCATCTGTATCCCATCTAGTACAGATGTCGTTTCGGTATCGATGTCGATCTTATCGGTCAGGATCGCGTCGAACAGTCTCTGGTAACGCTTCTGAATCGCGTCATGACGTTCAACGGTCGAGACATCCCCCCATACCTCGCCCCTCGAAGCCGTGCGATCCTTCGAGATTCGCCAAGGAGCGTGTAGCCACACGAAGAGATGAGGTGGAGGGGTCCTTGATATCAGGACGTGCCACACTCCGAGGAGGTGGGCTGCTTCCGACTCCCCGATGCCGTCGTTGTAGGCGATGGCGCTGGTGATCGTCCTATCCAGGATGGCGTTCGATCTCAAGACGCCGATGGTGTCGAGTGAGTACAGATCCTCCACGGAGTCGTTTACCCGTATCCCGCATCGCTCCAGATCAGACCATTCTGAGCTATCTCCTCGCTTCGCCGCCAGCTTTGCGCTTTCCCAAGAGCGTACCCGGCGGCATCCGAAAAAACAAGCAAGAGCGTTGGAGTAGGTGGTCTTTCCTACTCCATCGACTCCGTCAATCGCGATCAGCATGCGACCCGCTTCCTTGCTTCATCCATTATTTCCAAGGATGTTACAAGTATCTCCCGGCTAGCGTTGAGCGCGGGCCCAAACCGCAACATCCCGTATGGCCTGAACTTGGCGATGATGAGACCGATGTCGTAGCACGTCGTGGCGAAGTCACCGGAGCTGTACCCAAGGTAGTCAGGAGTGAAGCCAAGCATGTAACCCGTTCCGTGAACGGAGCGGATCCACGGCTTCGCCGCAAGTTTGGCCTTGATCCATTCCCCCTCGCCCCGCACGTGCTCTCCTCCGCCGTCCTGGTACCATCGGAGGAGTTGATGGGCGCAGTAGCAGAGGAGGTCCCCACCCGCCATGGTACAGTAGTGCCGACCGGGTTCCATCGCCGCAGCCACTTTTCCCGTTGCAAGACAGAGGGACAAGGGGAACCCCATCGCAACGCCTTTTCCAAGCGTAACAATGTCGGGCTTCGCTCCGATAGAGGGGTGCTTCCACGAAGCGAAGTAGCCACAGCGACCAGCCCCTGCTTGTACGTCGTCGTGAATCAGGAGTGCGCCATGATCGTCACACCAGCGCCGGAGAGCCGCGTGCCATTCCGGGCTTCGCATGTTGATGGCGGTGTAGTCAGCCGGGATGGGCGCGAGGATGACGGCTCCGATCTGCTCCTCGCGAAGCCTCCGATCCCCACCACCGCCGTAGTCCAAATTGAACTCCTCATCCATCGCGCAGAATCCCTCGATGAAAGTGGTCTGTTGGTGAGGTCCATAGAACGGGTCCTTGCGGTAGGGATAGTCATGATCGTCATTGGCGGCCAGAGCAAACCCCGTCGCTCCGTGGTAGTTGTGGGAGATGGTCGCGATTCCGTTCTGGCAACAGCTCTCATTCTCCTTGTACTGATACAGCCTCGCCAGTTTGATCGCGGATTCAACCGCGTCACTCCCGCCGTTGGCGTAGAACACGCGGTCCATCCCGACCTCCGCGCAGATGGCCTTGGAGTAGGCTTCGCGGATGGCTGTATTCACCATGAGGGGAGCGCGATGGGGCGCCTTGAGCGCCAGGAAGTTGGAGATGGTCTCCTCCACGATACCCGAGGAGTACCCCATTGACGCCACGCCGTTGTCGTTCCACATATCGATGTAGGTGAACCCATGCGGGTCGCACAGGAAGGGGCCATCACCCTTGACCGCCGTGAAGGGGAGTTGGTTGGCGATGTAGAGGAGGTGCTGGTCCATCACGACCTCCCTTTGCGAGCGCCGGTCCACGGGTCGCGAGCCCAGAACCGTTCCCGCCGTTCCGCTTCCATGATCGTCCCTTCAAGGTTGGGGAGCGTACCCGCAGCCCGTCGTTCTCGCAGGTCGTGGCCCAGTGGGGTTCGGTCGCATCCCAGGAAGAGCGGACAGACCGGGAGGTAGCCATCCTGGCCTTCCCCACGGCGTCGGATGTCTTCGGGGAAGAGGCATCCCACGTATTTGTCCCCCTTCAGGCACGGCGGAGTCACGAGGGTTCCGAAGATGGGGTGGATCTTCGCGACCAGCTCCGCGATCATCCCCTGGATGATTGGGCCCCAGAGGCCCAACTGGAGGATGGTACAACCGCGCTTCCCGACGATATGCTGGAGGGTTCGGAGGTTGAGCGTCCAGGCGATGCGCGACGTTGCTCCGAGCGGGATGAGATCACGCGCATCTTCGAGTGGTACGCCCCGAAGCGCCCAACTCTCATACATGATCTCGATGGTCCGCATATGCGTGTCCCAGTCCTTGACTGCGTCCTCACCGAGTTTCACCACGCTCTCCGGCGTCCTGTACCGGCGCTCCTTCGCGAAGTTGCTCATGTCGAGGAGCCGCATCGACTGGCTCCACGCGCTCATGTCGGCCAACTCGGGAATCTCCTGGACCGCGATGTCCCAGTCCACGCCGACTCGCGGATCGGGATGCGTTCCGACGCGATGTCGGACCATCTGTTCCCGCCAGCTGATCGACACGTTCTCCAGGACGAAGTTGAAGGTAACCGCTTCCACGACGGGAACGCCCTCAAGGACGCGCGTCATCAGGTCGGCCAGCTCCTCCTCCTTCATCGCGTACACTTCCTGGATGATCTCATAGAGGGATTTGACCTCTTTGGACTGCTTCCAGACGATGGCGATGACCTGGAGCGGTCCCAGCCGGTTGGGCTGCGTCGCGGAGCCGGAAGGGATGAAGCTGGAGGTCCAGCCGATGAGGGTGACCTTGGGGCTATTCGAGGGTTCCATTACTTCCACTCCTTCGATGAGAGGTGTTCCCGTATCTCGGTCCAGCCGGCAACTCGCCGGATGAACGGGTGGGGAGCCGGAACCGTGTTGCGGTTCCAAGGGTAGTCCATTAGCAGCACCGGAATGTTATGGGCGGCCAGCTCGATGGCGTGCTTGTCCCGATCCTCCACGAACCCGATGACGCGCGCCGGGAGCACGTGTCGGATCAGGGCGTCGTGCTTGTCTTTTTCGAACACGAGGATGTCGTACTCGATGCCGTGCTTGCGTAGCCACCCAACGGTGTCGAGATAGACGCGCCGGTGCGCCCACTGGGGGCGAGCGGTTACGATGGCGATCAAGCAGCCGTTTGACCTGGCCTCAGCCAGAGTTTCGCGCGCTCCGGCAACGACTTCGAGATCCAAGAACCCGCCGCTCTCATACCATTCGGACACGGCTTGTTCCCGCTCCAATCCGCTTCCCTTCTCATTGTGGTACGCTCCGAAGCGTTCCACGAAGGGAAGAGCATCAGCGACGCACCCATCGAGGTCTGTTACCAGGACACAGGTCTGTTCGGTCAGCTCCAGATGGCGTTGCCGATAACGCGCCGTCACCGCCTCTGTCTTCTCCATGAAAGCGCGCTCCAACTCCTCCGCGGAGATTCCACGGAGGTCAGACAGAGCGAGGAGATACTTGAGGACGTCAACCGTCTCAGCCAGGACGTTCCCGCCCGGCACGCGCTCCGGCTTGACGTGGGCCCTGGTACGGATCTGACGGGCCAGTTCTCCTACCTCCTCATAGAGCCCCAGGAGGAGTTCATCGGTCCATTCACTTCGCTGTTCCGGCGTCAGGCTCGAAACGTCATACCAAAGCCTCTGTTGGCGCGCCTGAGCTTCAAGTAGCTTCTTCATCCCATACTCCTAACACGACTAACAGCTTGGTCAACGGTGAAGCGCGGTTCCCAAGCCGCATACCGTCCCAGGAGCGTGAGCCCCTTGGCGGGCTTCCATGAGCGCCACTCCGGTCCTGCGATGTAACCGGGGAGAGCACGTTCATCGCTCGCCGCCCGTCCCTGAAGGTATCGAAGGTCGGCAGTCCAGTCAGCGGAGGTTTGGGAGTTGAGTTCCAACTGTATCTCGCCATTCGGAAGCTTGGAAATGCGGTTGATCGCGAGGAGCCAAGGGGTGTAGATGTAGTCCCACGGCGACACGTCGAACAGAGAAAGGGAACCGACCGTCAAGACGGTGGTCCAGCGTTGGGAGAGGAGAGGACAGTCCACCGCTGGGACGCCCTGGATCTGTAGGAGCGTGAAGAGCGGGATGGTGGAGATGACGCCCTTCTGCGCGGTCAGCCGGGTTCCATCTTCGAGGGTCACGCCATTCCCGCCTATCCCTGTCGCCTTCAACCGGAAGAGGTCTGACCTGCGGAGACACGATTCCACGAGACTCCTGAAACAGACGTTCACTCGCTCGACAGGGGCTCCTCCGAAGTTCATCGTGGTGTTCGGGTTGAACCCTATGAGGGTTCCCCGTGTTTTATGGTAGTGTAGACGCTGGGCCGCTCCGCGCTGCGTCCGGTCCAACCCTTCCGGGTAGGGAACGACCCTTGCTGAATGCGCCAGCAAAACTCCTCCGCGCACCGGCGTCGTGTCGTACTTCAACCGGAGAGCGGAAAGGAGGTCCAGGACATCTTCGTGGGCGCGGAGATAGCGCAACCCACCTTCCAGAAGCGACCCCATCAACTGGCCCGGTTCAACAACGGCAACCTTGTAGTCGGGCTTCCAGGCTCGAAGGGTTCCTGCCGCGATGACGCCGGTGGGACCGGCTCCAACGATGATGTAGTCATATCCTTCCATACAGTTTCCCCTCTGAAATGATCGAAGCAATCGCGGACGCAACAAACGGAGCGGCTTCTGTATCCATCCCCTTCACGACGACGCAAAGGTGGCCCTTGTCGCTCCAGACCTTGACCTCAAGACGGTCGGGAACGATCAGACGAACGTCATCCAGGGCTCCGCTGAAGATCTGTACGTTCACCGCAGGACCGACAACACGAACCGTTCGTGGCCTGAGGATTCCGACCCAGGTGTTCTTGTATCCTCTCTGACGGATGAAGAGGTTGAAGTATCCCGAGGTACAATAACTGTCTCGTACAAACAGTTGCCCTGGTCTGACCTTCCCTTCGCTCTCCGCAAACACCCAGCCGAGGTTCGATGCTATGGCTCGCACCAGTTCGTAACAGAGCTGAATAGATGCCTTGGCTTTCTCGGTGACGACCCTTCGCGGAGGTTGTTTCCGGGCCTTGGCGACCGCAGGGCTGATCCTTCGTTTCCCTCTTGGCGTTCTTGACCCCATCGGGATCGGTCTGTACCCTACGCCATCCTCATCCTCAATCTCCTCACGTCGTTTGCCGGGCATGGCGCGAAGGGCGTCCAGCTTGGCAGTTTCGGAGGGGAGGAGAGCCTCAACGAACGCGGGTTGTTCAGTCAGCTTCCGCAGTTCCCACGACCACGCAGCCGTTTCTGGCCTTCCCTGGTGTTCTACCCACGTTTGAGAAGCGGAACGTCCAGGGTCGCTGGCGAAGCAGACGCGCCCCCACGAGTAGTGTTCCATCACGAGTCGGGACAATCCTTTGCGAACCGCCACCGGTTCCCGTGTACGAATGGGGACAGGGTCCAATCCGTTCTCTTCGATGTAACGCTTTACCATCGCGATATCATTGGCTTTGTCGGAGAGTATCGGCATGCCCTACGCTTCCTGATCCGGTCCAGCCTCGTTGAAAAGCTGGACGATCTGTTTGCGAATGTTGTAAAGCGCGTAGTCCACCTGATTCTTGGTTATCCCGAGGTAGGCTGCGATATGGACGTTGCGAACGTGGTATGCTCCAGACAAGTTTCGCGCGGTAACGACAAGACCGGCTGGCGGACGGATGACACAACCCAGGACGCTCCGCTGTTCCGGGGTCAGTCGGTTCTGGAGACGCACGAGGAGAACCTTGGCGTTGTCTGAACGCTGCTTATACATCGCGATTGTCTCTGGCGTCATTTCAGAGTCAACCTCTCCGGGGAGGGGTTTCTCATCTGACTGCGGGTCAGCGCCCAACTCCTCGCGAGCCTGTTCCACGGACAACTCCGGGTAGGGAACCCGCTTCCAGACGGAGCCTGACCGCTCCCAGATGGAGGGGCATCGCTTCTGTGCCAGGGCTGCGGATAACATCGAGGTGTAGGTATTGTCGAGGATTCGCCCAAGGAACTGCGGCATCGTCTTGCCCCGGCTCTCATCGAACCGCGAGAGAGCGTACAGGAGGCAACAGCGCCCTTCCTGGATGAGATCGCGGATGTCCCCGGCTCCGCGATGGGACCAAGTGGAAGCCTTATGTTTGATGAGGCCGATGTACTTGCGCTCTTCCTGCTGGTACTTTCGATTGAGCGCATCGGAGGAGTTGAACCGGGAAGGAAGCATCTCAAGACCCCATGATCGCGTCGATGGACGCGCTGAAGTCGGAACCCTCGGTGTCGTGAACCCAGACATTGCGAAGGGTGTACCCGTGCGCCTTCCGTTCCCCGGCGCGTTCTCTGACCGCTCGAAGTGCCGTCATGCGGCTTTCATACACCTTCGAGGAGGTATTCCACGTCGTTCCCGGCTCGCTGAGAGCGGACCAAGTATCGGTTGCGCCCCAAGTGAGAGTGAGGGTGAAGTCGCTTCCCGACCTCGTAAGTGCCATCGCCCAACCCTTGTACGCTTTGGCCTTCCCTGGAGCGGTGAAAACGGCGTTCATGATCGAAGTCGTGGGACGGGATTCCGGCTGAGGTACGCTCTTGACGGTTTCCTCATCAGGACCTGGTGTAGAAGCTGCTTTGGATACCGGGGCTGCCTCCTCCTTCGGGAACGCGACCTGCGTTGCTAGGCTCGTGCGGAACTTGTTTCGGAGTTGATCGAGAGTTTCCATCGTTTGAACCTCTGATTCGACAGCTACTTATTATTGAACCACTGAGTCGCCATCTCGATAATGGCGGCTGGCAGATCTTCGGTCTTGGTTACAACCCTGTTATTGCGATAGAAGCGCCGCACCTGGTGGCTGAGGATTCCGAGCCCGAACACCTCGATGCCGACCTTCTCTGCCCCGGCGACAACCCTCTGAAGCTCCTTGACCTGATCTTCCCGTTTCCCCGCGACTGCCGGAGCGCCGTCAGAAAGTACATAGAGGATGCGGCGCGAAGCCTTCTGTCCCATCAGTTCCGAGCACGCCCACTTGACCGAATCGGCATCCGCGTTATTCATCTGCGTCTGACCCGAGCCCACTCGGGAGGAGGTGATCGCCCAATTCTCGCTCCAGTTCTTGAAGCGGTAGTGGAGCACCGGCTCCTCGCGGGAGTACCGCTCTCTCATCGCCGTTCCGTGCTCCTCCGCCCAGTTCGTGTCCGCAGTAAACCCGTACACCGCAAACTTAACCCCCAGCGTTTCCAGGGTCTTGAGGGTATCCCCAAGGAGGAGAACGCCCTGCTTGGCGAGAGAAGTCTTGCCGGAGTGCATCGAGCCGGAACAGTCCAGCATTACCATAACGGCTACATCGTGCTTTTCGCCGGAGATGTCCTTGGTGAAGATGTTGCGAGAGGGGAGGTAGCCGGGCCGATTGAGGCGATACAAAGAACGCCGGTCCAGCTTTCCGCTGTCGTTGTCGAAAGTCTTGCGGCTGACCGAGCGCGCCATCAGGAGAGTGCGAAGCCGCGCGCTCAGCGTAGCCGCGTGACGCTCAACATCCCTCCGGAGGTTCTTGGTTGCTGCCGGGTCGCTGACCGGAACCTCGATGCGGTCTTGGGTTGCGGCCTTGGGGTTGACCGAGTAGCTTTCTGACGCCATCCCGGTGGGGTCCTTCGGGGTCGCTCCTCGGCTCATGCTCTGGATTCTCTTTTCCGAGGTCTGCGCCATCGGATCGGACATCGTCGGGGAGGAGTTGCGGAGAGCCCTGAGAGCCTCAGCCGGGGTGACCTCTTCCGGCTCCTCTTCGCTCTCCTCACCTTCCACCGTCGTGTCCTCTTCGCCCTTCCCTGGCTGCGGCTTCGCTTCCGGCTTCGGCATCGAGCTACCTTCGGAAGCGATGGCTTCAACGGTCGCCAGGGCGAGATTGTAGGAATCCCATACCGTCCTCAGGTTCTTGTCGTCGGAGTAGCGGAGGATTGGAGTCAGAGCCTTGATCGCGTCGTGGACGGCCTGCGGGAAGATGGAGATGTCGCAGCCCTTGTCGGCGAAGATGATCGCGATCCCGGTGAGGTCGCTCGTGCTCTTCGAGCCCATTCCGGATTTGAGCTGCTTCGCCCAGGTCTTGTAGCAGTCCGTGTTGAGAGCGCGGAGGTGTTCCGCCGCTCCGCTCCACCGCTCGCTGACGTTCCGCTCGATGCGGATGTCTTCGTACACGTTCAGCCAGAAGCGGACCTGAGGGTTGGCCTCGTTATCCATCAGGTCCTTCGGGGTAGCCGCGCCGTGTCGGGAGGTGATCGCCTTGCTCGCGAAAGTCTTGATGAGTGCGAGGATGTCGGCGTTGACTTGCGCGCGCCGTCCATTCGCCTTCATCTCCGCTGTCGCCTTCTGTACTCTGACGTGCTCCGCTTCGTGGTTGAGCTTCCCCCAGACCACGTCCATATTCTCTGCGGAAAGCTTGTCGCAGTTGTCGGGGAGGGTGATCGAGTGCTCCCCGTCCGTACAGCAGGAGCTGCCGTTGAACCGGACGGAGATTCCGCTGTTGAGGCTCATGACACGCGCGATCTTCTCAAGTCTGCTTCCGAGCGGAGCCAGGAGGGTTTCCATTCTCTCTGTCGTCGTCATCGCGTTACCCCTTATCTGTCGAGCCGTTTCCCGGTCTCAAGAATACTGTACTAGACATCCGCCTAGCAACGCTACCAGTATTCTTGCTTTTATCCGTTCGCAACATCCGCTACACTCTATCCCTGTTGAACTTTTTTTTCAGGCGTTCTTGATGACGTCGGCAACGAAGGCGCGATCAGGGTCCATCGGGTCGATGCCGTTGAGGACCGACAACTCGGCAGCGCGCGCCACGGAGTTGAACTTCACAGCGAGCCGCGCCCAAGTGAGCGTTTCGCGCGGAGAGAGCGACACGCGGCACTGCTGATCGCGCTTCCCCCTGTTGACGTTGAGCGCGGCCTGGACGATCTTGTTTGCGTTCGTAACATCGATTCCAGTCTTGGTCATGAGGATGGTCCGCCAGATCATCTCGGTGGGGTACTCGACGCGCACCTTGATTCCCCAGCGGCTGAGGAACGCCTTGTTGAGAACGTTGGTACCGGCGAAGTCCCCGGTCATGTCCCCGCTTCCGATGGTGTTCGCCGTGGCGATGAGGCGGAAGTTGGGGTGGGCGTTGACGACTTCCCCGGTCGGGAGGAGGAGCGAGCAGTGGGGTTTGCCGGCCTTGATCGCCGCTGCCGGGTCGGGGTGACGCTCCGTGACGCGCTGCATGACGAAGAGCACGGAGGGGCTGGCCGCATCGATTTCATCGACCAGGAAGATATGTCCGTTCCGCATCGCCGTGACGAGCGGACCATCCTCCCAACTCGTGATCGCCTGCTTAGTCTCGCTGTCGATGAAGACCTTCATATCCCCGATGAGGTCCGCAGCCCTGGTGTCGCCGTTGAGGTTGATCCGGGTGACGGGCCAGTTGAGGATCGAAGCCAGTTCGTACACCTGGCTTGTCTTCCCGACTCCGGTAGGACCCCAGATGAGCGTGTTTTCGAACAGCTCGATGCCGACCGCGATCTGGGTGAGGATGTTTTCGTCCAGTTGGTAGTGGAGGTCGTGATCGGGAACCTTGGCCTGGCTCTCCGCGCTCCACCCCGTCCAGACCGGGAGGTTGGCTTCCCCGATCCTCAGCCACTCGCTCGCGACCGGACCCGTGGCGACAACGTTCTCCGCCTTGATCTCCTCCTTGAGCGCGTCGGGCTCCGGCGAGGGTTCCGGCGAGGGTTCCGGCTTCGCTTCGCCCCTGTTCTTGCGGCCCTTGGCGCGCTGGGCCTGCCGGATGGCTTCCGATGCTTTCTTGCTGACGGTGGGCGCTCCGGGATGGAGCGCGAGGTATTCCGCGACGGAGATATGGTGCTTTGCGCCGAGGTGGACCGCCAATTGCTGGAGCCTCGCGCCGCATTCGAGGCAGATGATCTTGTCGTCGGTCGCGCTTTCGGTTGTCTCTTTCGGGGTCATCTTCTTGCTCCCTTATCAGTCGTCTTGGGGCCGTCTCAGCCCGGACAAGCCTATCATAGAATATGCGGGATTCGCACGCTAGTGTTTTTTTTGGAGAGCAGATCTCCCGAGCCTAGTCCCATGGATTATTTGCCGCCATGAGCATTGCTTCGAGCGCGGTTGCGGCTCCGGTAACGGGGCGTGCAGACTCGATGGCGCGCGCAACCTCCGCCATCCCTATCTCATCCGGGTCACCGCCGTGGATGACGGCCAACCGTATCGATGGGAACTGCGCGCAGAGCTTCCCGGCGCTCTCCGCTCCGGCTCGAAGCGCGTCAGGGTCCGGCATGAGAACGACCTCCTTGACCCGCTTCCGACTCAACATCGCGACCTGTTCCGGCCTGAGAGCCGACCCGAAGTAAGCCACCGCCTCATACCCGTACCGCCAGAGCGCGATGGCGTCGAACACGCCTTCCACCGCCACGACCCGCTCTGACTCCTCGGACACGCTGTCGTACCCGAAGAGCATCTGTCCTTGGAGAGCCATCCCTGGGTTCAGGTATTTGCGTTCAGACAATCCGGTGGTGTCGCGCGCAACGAAGGAGGTCAGACCAGCGCTGGCGACAGGAACGATGACCCGTCCCCCATACTTTCCGTTCTGACAGAACCCGATGTTCCAACGCTTTATGTCGCTCCTGCGAACCCGCTTGGTCGTGAGAAACTTCGGAACGCTCCACGAGGAGCCGCTCCAGCACGGTTGAAACTCCGCCGGGAGCGGGATTGCTACGGCTGCGGCCGCTTCGGCATCCAACCCTTTCCCGCTCTGGAACGCTTCAAACAGCCGTAACAACTCGGATGCGGGCTTGGCCCTGAGGATCCCCACGGAGAGCCGCTGTAGAATCGACACGGCTTCCGAGCGGTCACAGTCCTCAATCGCCATCACGAGGCGGAGGATTGATCCGCCCGCTCCACAACTGGCGGAGAAACAATTGAACTTCATCTTATCGATGTTGACGTACATCTTGTCTGACTTCCCGCAGAATAGACAGCTCCGCAGCACCAACTCGCTCCCCCTGCGGCGCGCTATATCCAGACTGTATTCGAGGTAGTCAACGATGTCGTCAGTCGCCATCTTCCCGCTCCTCTTCACGCTCCTCTTCGGGCTCCTCTTCGGGTTCCGCTTCCTCAATATGCATATGGGCGAAGTCTGCGATGAGGGGGATGAGGACCTTCGCTCGCCCCTGTCTGTTCTTGGCTAGGTAGCCCGTCAGCCTGTCTGACCTCTCATCCGCCTTGGTCTGGTTGAGAGTGAAAATGATATCAGCGATTCTGGCCTTGTCGTAGGCTTCTGCGGTGTTCTCCGCCGTGGCGATCTTGTTGACGACCTCCTTGGGCGCATGAGTGGTACACCAGCAGGCCATCCCGCGTTCCCCTGCTAGGCTCTTGAGATCCCAGTAAACATTGGCCTGTTCGAGTCTGAACTCACGGTGTTTCTGGGACGGCTGTAGATGGTCTCCCGAATCCATCACCAACAGCTGCGTCGTTCTCCCCTCCGCTTCGAGGTCATCCAGGACCTGTTCCACCGTCGCGATGGACGCGCGCCGGAGAGGAGTTGCGACGATGCGAAGCCTCTTCTCAAGCCTTGACCTCAACCTGTCTACCCTGGCTTCAGCCTCTTCAAGTTCATCTTTGTCAAACTGGTACTGCTTGATCTTCGAGTAGGGGAGGCCAAGCAACTTGGTGTCGTGTCGAGTCGCGACCGGATCAATCCCCATCTCGGTGGAGATGTAAGTAGTGTTGAAACCTTGCGCCGCAGCCCAGAAACTGAGATGTACTGCGGTGGATGACTTCCCTCGGTTCGTGGTTGCGACGATGAGCCCCAGCTCGCTGACCTCGATGCCGCCAGAAAGAAGCCCGTCAAGCTTCTTGAGGCGCGTCGGAATCACCAGACGGCGCTCCGGATGTTCCGACAACTCCTTGCGGTCCTTCTGTCGTTCCTCAAACCCTTCGATCCAGTCCACGCTCTCATACTGCGTCTGAGGTCGGAAGCGGATTGCCTCACGGAGCGATTCAGACGCCTCATCGACCTTCCCGCCGTCCATTGCGCGGATGGCTTTCTCGATGCCGGAGGAGAGGTGTTGGTACAGAAGGAAGTCACCCAGTTCCTTGAGGCTTGCTGCGGCGCTCCCTGGCTCGTGTCGGAGGATCTGGAGAGCAACCCTCAGATGTTCTCCCCGCTCTTCCTCATCCTTGATGTCTTTCTTGGCTCTCGCCAACGCTACGTGCCCGGTCAGACGGTCGGTGTAGGAGAGCTTGGCTATGACCTTCCACAGCCATCCGTGCTGGGACGCGGTGAAGGAATGCTCGTCCAGGAGTCGTCTAGCCGATTCCCGGTACACGGGGTCCACGGCGGCTTTGGCGAGGATGTCTCTTTCAAAGGCTACGTCGAAAGGCATCAGTCCGCTCCTCCTCTGACTAGGCTCTGAAGCCGGAAGTCTCCTGGCGAGAAAGCAACCAGCCTCGTTCGGTCAATCAGGATGGAAGTAATGGATTCTCCGTACCTTTCCCTGAGTTGGGCGTCTTTCTCGAAGTTGGATATCAGAATCGTGGGGCGATGTTGCCCTCGTCTTTCTCGAAGGAGCGAATCCAGTTGCACTCTCACGTGTTCTGACCCGCTCTTCCTGTACTCCTTCCCCACTTCGTCAAGAACCAGGAAGTCAGCGCGGAGGAGGTACCATAGCCACTCAGACAGTTCCGGCTCTCTGTCCGCCGGGATGATTGAGGAGATGAACTCGGGAATCGTGATGTAACCGGCGGAGTATCCGGCTCCCACCGCGCTCTTCAGGATGATTGCCCCGGCAAGGGTCTTTCCAACGCCGTTCTCCCCCAACATGATTAGCCCGATACCCTTGTCTTTGTTGGCCCGAAGTTGTCCGATGTACTCCGCTACGTTGTCCTTGGCGCGCTTGCTTCGCACCCAGTCCTTCATCTCAAGATCCCAGAACTCCCTGGGTATATTGGCGTTCAGGTAGGAAACCCGGAGGTCAACCCATCGTTTACAACCGCAGATAACCCTGTTGAGAACGATGGGATCTTCGGGATCGGGTTCCATCCTGGAACCGACTCCGCCACAGGAGGTACACTTGGCAACCCGTCGTTCCCATAGTTCCTGCTGTAACCCCGCGATGTTAGGTACGATCAGCATCCTTGTACCGCTCCGACAGAAAGGTGATCTCGGCAATCCAATCCGGGTCAGGTTCGATGAGCTGAGGGAAGCGAGCGAAACTGGAGGCGATCCCATCGACATACCGCAGTTCCGCCTTTGTCATACTCTTCGCCCTGTCGAACCCGTTGGACGCTAACAATTGTTTGACCTCGGCAGGGTCGCTGTACTCCGCTCCGGCGTGTTCCGGGGTCTTGGGTTTGGTCGTTCCCGCTCCTCCGTTCGTACACCACTCGCTCTTCAACCAGTTCCCGGACAGTATCATCGGAGTCGGGAACGGCATCTTGGCTTTCATGAACTCCGTCCGCTCGATGGCAAAGTCCATCCAGGCGTCGAAATTGACCTCCAGTTCCTCTAACATCTTGTAAAGTTTGGCGAAGTAGCGGATCTGCGTGTCGAGCTGAATCGCCGCTCGGAACCCTGCTTGTTCTCTTCGCTGGTTGTACCTTGTTAACATCTGTCGGGCGCATGTTTTCTCGTGGTATTCCGACGTTGAGTTTCGTGTTGGTCGGAACACCGGAATCGGTTGAGCGATCCAGACTTCCCCGAACCTCCTGAAGCAGAACTTCGCGATGCCTCGCTCCTCCAACGCTTCTAGGGCAATCTGCGCTCTGTCCTCTTCCATCTGAAGTCGAGTCGCAAGCGTGCGAACCGAAGCCCCCTGGGGGTTGATCGTTTTCAAATAGATCCAGATGATCTTGGCTTCTTCCACGAGGTCTGATGTCAGGCATTCCTTCAGTTGGTCGTGAATCTCCGCCTTCACGGTATGATCTCCAGTTGGAAGGCTTCGAGGGAACGGTACATCTGGAGCCTTGCGAGGCTATGACGAGCGAGGAGCCGGTGCGTCATATCCATGAAGTCCACCAGTTCCGCCCTTTCCTTCCCCGGCGATGGGGTCAGGTTGCGGAACCTTTGTATGGTAGCCTTGTCGCTCTTGCCGCCTTCCGCGTTGATAACGCACTCAATACAGGGGATATCAACGCCTTCACCGAATACCGTTCCCAGCAAGACGCTGATATCCCCTGTTTTGTACGAGGCTACGTGTTGTCTACGCAGCTCCGGCTCCGAGGAGCCGGTCAAGGTCCCTACCTTCAGCCCCACGGCTTCTAGCATGCTCTCTAGCAGTTGCACGTGTAGGATGCGTCGCGTGATGATGAGAACGGAGAGCCCCCTTTCAACGGCTTCCTTGGCTTCAGCGACGATGCGAGCATTTCTGACCTCGTGATAGATAACGCCATCCTGGTAGGCTTCCCCGTAGGAATCCGTGTTGACAGTAGGCTCCGTGATCTTTATCAATCGGACGCACGGTTGTATGAGGTAGCCCTGACGGATCAGGTAGGAAGGCTCCAACTCATAGAGGATTGGCCCGGTGGTAGCTCGAAGCCAGATGGTGCTCTTGGGTGTCCCCTCCGGGGAGTTCAAGAAGATGGTCGCGGAGAGCCCGATCTTGTAGAGCGCGTCGCAACGCTCCAGCGTCTGTCTCCACTTGTTACCTTCGAGATGGTGACACTCGTCAAAGATCACGCAATCCTTGTTCTCGAAGAGGAGCCGCGTGTCCGCTCCATTCAAGCGCCGAGTGAGCGTTTGAACCGAAGCCACCGTCACGGCCTTGGGTTCCCAGACACCGGAACCGACCTGGCCGATCTCAATGCGGAGCGCGTCATACAGTTGTTCCCGCGCTTGGTTGAGTAGCATCTCGGATTGTACCAGGAAGAGCGTGGTAACCTTCAATCTGTCCACGATCTTCGCTGCGATGATGGTCTTCCCGCTCCGGGTTGGAAGCCGCAAAAGCCCCTTCCCCGTCAGGTACCCTCTGTCCTCAACGACGGTGTCAACCGCTTCCGACTGGTACTCTCGCATCTCATACTTCGGGTTCCAGTCGGTGTGAATCCTCCTCGTGGGCTTCCGACGCTTGTCCTCAACCTCGACTTCAACGCCCATCTCGGTGGCAATCTCAAGGAGGTCGGGGAGGAGCCCCACCGGAGCCAAGAAGCCGGTCTGACCTCGCAACTTCCGAATCAGGTGAACCCGCCCGTCCCACCAACCCCTTCGGAACGCGGGATGGAACCGGTGTCCCTCCTGCTTGAACGCCGTCCTTCGGTCCAACGCTCGAATGAGCGCGACAGGCGCGCCAATGAAGGCGATTGAACGGTTGTCGAGTTGGATATGCAACGGGTGCTCGGGAACGGCGTGACTGAACTACGCTTCCTGAACGAGCCGTTCTCAGCTGGGGACGGATTCCTTGATCTCCTTCCCGTACAGCTTGAACACCGCTTCCGTCAACTTTTCCGAGCATTGCGAGAGATCATGTAGGGTCGCTCGCGTGCGTTCCCCTTCGAGCTTGCGCTGCTCCGCTGCGGCCTTCCCCTGCTCGCGGATGGTCTCGGTCAGACCTTCGAGCGCCGTTTTGTGATCGCTGGTGACGGAGGTTACCATCTCCTTGCACTCCGTCGCTTGTTGCTTCATCGCTTCCTGGAACCCCTTGTTGCTCTCCTGCGACGCGGTCATCTGCGCCTTCATGGTCTCACTGAAGGTCGTTTCGAGTCGAGGGATGTGGTACCGCAACAGGTAGAACACGATGATGACGCCCAACGCAGCTGGGATTCCCGCCTGAACAATCCAATCCAGGATGTTGAGATCTAGCCCTTCCACGATGTGCTCCTACAACGCCAATGGCGAGAGATTGGGATTGTCCCCGATGTCGATGAGGGTGTATGAAAAGCTGTTCCAGCCAGGTCCCTTCGCGATCTGCTTCCGAACGAGGTCAAGAAGCCGCTCGAAGTCGTCCTCACGCTTGAAGGTCTGACAACCGGCGCTATGGGCCTCGACCACGGGACTGTCTTTCCCCGCCCGATGGATGTTGAGCCCGATAAGCCCTGTCCGGGCGGTCCCCTGCCTGTCGAGCGTCTCATCGAGGTCGGAGTCCACCCAGAACGTCACCGGCCTCACCTGTACCAACCCCGGCTTGCCCCTGTGGGTCCCGAGCTGGTACGCTCCTCGGTTCTGCCCCGCACATAGGATGGAGCAACCTCGTGGGTTCATCGGTTCCAGGAGGTACTTCCGGCCAGGGTCAGAAGTGTAGGGCCATCGTTCGCATCTCCATACTCCGGTGTCGTCCTTGTAGGAACACGTGAAGGTGTCATCGAAGAGGTTGGACTGGTCGCGCGCAGAACGAAGTCCGATGAGGTTGAGGTTGTAGGACCCCTTCTCAAAGAACACGAACCCCAACCGGGACATCTCTGCTTGAAGGGCGTCAGCCATCTCGCTCATCGTCCTGGCCTCCAGAGGTTCCCGATCCTCTTCAGGATGCGCCGGAGTAGCGCATCCGCGTGCGGTTCTGACCGCTCCTGTACCGTATTCTCGCCCGAAGCCTCAGCAAGCGCGATAGCCAGCGCCTGGACGGCTCCGGTGAGTCGCTGACGCTCCTCTTCGAGCTTGTTGAGTTTGACCTCCGTCTGCTGAAGGAGAGCGAGCGTGTTCCGGTACTGACCTACAATGATCCGCAGGCGCTCCGGCGGAGTATCGACAAGACGCTTGAACTCTGCTTCCTTCATGGTTACGGCTCGTTGGGAGCGACGGTGGAGCTGGCGGAGCCGTTGTTGAGACCCAACGGAATGTTATTCCCGATGGCGATGTAGTGGCTTCCAGCATCCAACCGAAGATCGTTGATAACGCCACCATAAGCCTGATTCCCGACGCACACCCCCGGAGTACCGCCCGCCCTCCCGAGGAGGAGTGGATACTGCCCCTCTTGCGCGGAGTTGCCGACGATGATTCCATAGTCCTGGGTGTTTCGGATGGCGCGCCCTGTTACGTTGGCCGCAGAGAGCCAACCGACGTTTCCTGAAGCCACGCTGTAGTCTCCAGGGTCCAGGAGCGAGATAGCCCCGTTGGCGGAAGCGTCCTGCGCCGTTGCGACGTTCCCGCTGACAACGTTTCGGTCACCCGTTACGAGGATGGCGTCTGGCGTGTAGACCCTAACGACGTTGTCGGAAACGATGGAGTTGTTTACCAGGTCCGAAAGCCAGATCCCCGTGGAGTAATTGTCCATGATTACGTTGCCGGAGATGACGGAACCGTACCCGCGCTGGACGAGCTGGATGCCGTCACGACAACCCGACAGGATGTTATGGTGGGCGATCAGCGAGCCGCCCAGACCGGAACCGGACCCATCAAAGTAGATTCCCGCTCCGCCAGCGGTCAGGTCGTCTGCGTCCCCATCGATGAAGTTGTCGTGGATGAAGACGCCCAGGTTGTAGGACCCTGACTGGATGGAGATGAGATGCTGCGTCCCATAGACAAGGGAACCCGCAATATCGTTCCGAATATGATTATTGTAGATCCAGACCTCGGCAACCGAGTAACTGGTACCCGTACCAAGGCGGATAATGAAGTTGTTGTCACGATTCTCAAAGAAGTTATCGTGAATCCAGGCCTTCGACAGCGCTGCCGCGCTGACGCAGCGCCCGTTCGTCAGCACGTAGTTGTCGGTGATCCGCCAGTTCCGTCCGGTCCCTTCGTCCCAAATGAACCCCTGCGTGCTGAGGAACAACGGCGTTTCCAACAGACCCACCCACGTACAATTCTTGACCCTGAGCCCCCAACCGTACCCTCCGAACGCGGTGTAAGAGAAACCCCCAGCAGCCTGGGCGTTGTAGATGACGCGATCCCTGACGTGAAACTCGCAATCTTCAAGGCTGAGCCCTTCCTGCGGCGTCGTGGAGTTGGCCCCGATGAAGGAGGTGAACCTTGTCGCGCTTCCCGAGGATTGCTCCGCTCGACAACGATTGAAGGAGCAATTCTTCAGTTTCGCCGTGTTATCGATGAAGAACGCACTCCCCTGCGCCCATCCAGCGGGGTTCACGTTTGGCGGACTGAAGGTGATGTCCTCGAAGGACCACTGGTCGCAAACCGTCGCTCCGCTTAACGACATGAACGGCATCATCGCGCCAGCATTGAGTTGTAACAGGAAACGGGGCCAGCGCGCGTTCCGAACCGGGGTGTTGGCCGATTCTACAAGGCTGGTACCCCGTCCACGGACGGTGAGCCGGGTAACTCCGCCGATGAGGGTCTGGTTCGTCATCCAGTAATGGTCAACGTCTCCAATCAGCTCGATGGTACACTCCCGAGGATGGCTGCTCGACTGGACGGCGTAGCACCACGCCAGTGCGTCCTGGAAGGACGTGAAGTCAGCGCGGAGGGCCGGATCGGTTGCGAGCGTGACGACGTGCGCCTCGTTGTGCTCATAGATATTTCTCGACAGGCTCTGCGATCCCGTGATGAGGCCGGCACCATCGGTTTTGATCCAATGGGCCGGGACACGATACGCCGAGTTGGCCGCATCGAATGTCGTGTACATAACATACTGACTCAGGGAGTTGTCCCACGCGATAAACCGCTCCGCCGTCAGGGGGAGAGGAGTGAAGATTGTACCAGTTGTCTGGATTACACCCTCACCCACGTACACGATACCGCTTGAATCAACCTGGATAGTACCAACCCCGATGTAGACGATTGGCTTAACCAACCACCCTTTCCGGAGGATCTGTCCTCTCTGCGCCAGCTCGGAAAGCGGAGGGGTTTGGATCTGACCGGACGTTGAGAACACCCTGGGTGCCCCTCCGCCAATGACCGTCCCGATGTACGCGACCCCGGTGGCGGTCGCCACAGCGGAACTGCGAGTGATGTCCGGTCCCAAGACCGCCACGCGATAGTATCCGGGCGTGATGGAGATGCTCGTTTGTCCGAGGGAACCAACCGTGGTTATCGTCCTTCCGTTGACGATACACGACTCGATTGCCGTTGCGGTATCCGTCGCCATCGGCGTGTTGTAGATCCAGACCTTGGCGATGCGTCCGGTGAAGTCGTCTGCGGGGAGCGCGTGGTTACCGAGAGTGAACGTGATCGTCCCATCGCCATTGTCGACCACTGCGGTCGGCTCATCGCGATATGCCAACTCCTTCGAGTAGGCATCGTATTCCGTGTCACCGTCCAAGGGCGAAAGCACTACCCCGGTGGGAATCTCACCGATGCGACACGCCAGATAGTAGGTGACGGCGGGAGCATCCTCGAAGGGGACGTTGGTCGTGTAGACGGCTCCGGCGGAGAGGTCGATGAGTTCACCGGCTCCGTTGGTTCCCCGGAGTTGGGTGAAAGTCAGATCGTGAAGACCGGCTCCATCCACCGCTCCGGCCCCCGTGAAGAATCCTCCACGATTGGTACCAACGGTGGGACCGCTACAGATCATCTTCCGGCCTCTGACCTCCTCCCATTCGAGAAAGTCCAGGAACCGCGTCTTGAGGTCGATGAGACCCATGAGCTTTCGCTGGGTGAGGTTCACGCGAGGGGTTGCTGTCATGGGACTATACCTCCGTCACAGAGATGCGAACGTCATCGATATACCAGCCTTCCCCTGTAGAGGGATGGTTGACAATCGTGTTGAAGATGAATCGGAAGTCCACGTTGTTCTGTCCGGCTACATATTGGGTGATGTCGAACCTCGGATGCTCCGGGGTTCCGACTCCGCCTGCAAGGATGTCCGCCTTGTAGAACGTGAGAACCGTTCCGCCAAGAAGCCGGATTCCAACCTGGATGTCGTCTTGCGCATACAAGAGAGAGATGTCGACATACTGCCGCCATTCGATCCATATCTTGTAACGACCTGCGACCCACGGGGTGAGATCGAAGGTCGGGGAACGCGCCTGCCCGTTGTAGATCGCTCCAGCGTAGCCGCCTGGGGTCCCCCAGGTGTGGTATCCTACCTCGCCCGTCCCGAAGTACAATGCGTAGGGATGGCTAACATGCCGGAATCCACTGGAATGCCAGAGGGAAGTAAGCGTCCAACCGGCGGTGCTTGTAAAGGTCCAGTTGAAGATGGCGTTGGACTTCGGTGCGGGAAGCAAGGGAACCGAGGTCATCGCCCCGTTCCCCGGAATCTCGTCCACGTGCGCCGGTGGAGCTATCAACAGGACATTGTCGAGGTAGATGTCCCCACTCACGCCGGAATCATTCTCAATCTGAAGCCTTCCCTCGCGGAACACGTTGGGCTCGCTGAAGGTGTAGTCTATCCACGTGTCTCCTTCAACGATCACCCTCACCCGCCTCTTCCCGGCTTCTGGGATTCTGACCTCGACTCCCACCGTCACGCCAATAACAAGCGGGAATGGATGAGGAAGCGTGAAGGCGGCTACATTGGTTGTAACCCCTGCTTTGCAAACCGTGAGTCGCAACAGCCCGTTCTGGCCAAACCGAACCCGATACCAGTTATCGTTGTCCTGGATATGGAAGGTGACCCTGAAGACCTGAAGGTCCACGGTGAACTGGACGACGCTGGTGTAAACCATCTCGTCCAGCTCCGCAACTCTCGCAACGTTACACTCCTGACGCGACGTGTCTGGGAGAACGAGCCGGAAGTTGTCCTCATCCCACGCGACATCGGTTCCTGTAATCCGCATCCATCTCCCCCTCCCGAGATGGAAATCATCCACGAAGTCCGCATACACGATCAGGAAGGATTCGTGTAACGGACGATTGAGCTGGAGAATGTCGCGGATGAGCTGCTTCGGAATCCCGAGGTCCACCATCACGAACAGGACGGAGAGGTACTCATCCCGATCCCCGTGGCTCCAGCCGACCAACCACGGGTCGGAGTACCGCTGAACCCACCAGAGCCCTGACCCTCCAACAGACCAGCGGAACCAGAACCAATCCCGATACAGGACATCCCGCCCTGTAAGAGCGCGGATCGAACTGACGATTCCAACCGGGCTCCCCTTGAGCTTCCACATCTCAGCGGAGAGCCGAATGAGCTTCCGAAGGACGTCAGGCGCCAACCCGTCCGTTATGGAGGCCAGCTCCGCCGTCCATCCGAGGAGCCACTTGAGGTAGATCAGGAAGTCGTCATCGATTCCCTCGATGTCGCGGAGGGTATCAAGCTTCTGGATGTCCTGCTGAATCCGCTCGAAGTCGGCCTGAGGTCCGCCAAGATAGCGTTCCAGAACACCATCTTTGTCACCGTCACGAAGCGGCTTGATGAGGAAACGGTAGGCGTCCCACGGAAAGGTTGTATCTATCTTGGCCATCTCAGATCACCAAGATGGAGAGCGTCCCAAGAGCGGGAAGCTGCTCCACGTTCAGGGGAACGTTGGAAACAGGGTCGATGAGGTTCACGTCGGTCACGTCGGAATCGGCCGCAAAGATGGTAGCGATGATCTTATTGCGAGCCACGGTCTGACCGAACGCCCAGCGATAGGTGAACCCATCTTCGAGGAGAGCGACGGGGCTGAGAAGCCCCTGAAGCGCTGTCTCGATTGTCTGCTTGCTCCCTCCCGTAACAATTGCTGTTACATTGATGAGGTACGGGTTGTAGCCGCTCGGCCACGCCCGTTGATTCGCGACCATCACGCCCGGCGTTCCGAGATTCAGATCCCCGTTGAGGTACACGCTCAACTCCGCGATGTCGCTCAAGGTCGGGATGGCTCCTCCCGAACCCACGAGGTACACGGACACCGTCTTGAGACCTGCCGCCTCTTCAACGGCTTTGGCGCGCTTGAAGGGACGGCTCCCTGCGGCTGTGACGAAATGGGTCGCGAGGTACTCAACATCATAGGGGCTGACGGCCCGTTCAAGGACGCGCAGACTGGCCGGACCTTCGAGCTTCAGCAGTTCCCGGTCTGCTTCCGTCGCTCCTCGCCGCTGAACCCAGCCCGATGCCGGCCTGGGGTTGGAGACTGCCTTGACGTTCGCCAGGCCAGACCGATTGACGACGATGGAGTTGGACCCCACGTTCCCGTCCAGCTCCGCATCGGTTCGATACTCCGCCGAAACATTGTTGACGCCGATTGGAGGGATCTGACCGTTGATTCCGTCTCCAAATACCACGGTCCCGTTCCCTTCGGAATCCACCATCACGCGGTAATGCCGGTCCACCGAGGTCGAGTTGAGGAAGCTGTCAACCTCCTCCCAAAGAACAGAGTTAACAACGATCGCAACGGTTCCGGGGATGACCGGAGAGGCGCCCAGCTGAAACTCCTGGTTGGCGCTTCCATCAGAAGATCCCAGCGGGTCCTGATTCCGAGTCTGACCCTGCGTACATTCTACCTGTACGAAGTTGTCTCTGCGGTTCCAGTAGATGCGGTCCAACGTAGCCGGAACAGGAGAGCCACCGACCGAGACCACGCGGAACCTCAGCCAATAGATCGTGGAAGAATTGACCTCCTCCAGTTGCCAATCCTCATCCTGCGTCTTGGGGAGTAGGAAATCAATGTCGCCGTCTTGTTCCAGGGTCGTGGAACCCGCGTTGGTATCGTCATCCAGACCCGGTAGCCGATGCCAGAGAGAACCGACCGTGTAGGTGTCGGGAGTCGTTGAAGGGGAAGTCTGCCCGAGGTAGCTTGCCGTGAGGATGTAGTTGTGGGAACCGTCGTGATCGCTCACGAGGGTTTCCGACGCTCCGGTTGCGTTGAGAACGACCTTGACCGTCAGCCCGCTGTAGTCGATGCTTCCATCGGTCCCGAGCATGGAATCGATGACGATCTTCAACTGAGAACCGACGATCTGGATGGTATTGGGCGAGTCATCCGACCACTCGTTGTCCCCGTACTCCCATACCCCGAAGACATCGTCCATGGGAACGCTAACGAGGGAAGCCCTCATCCGGTTCGTCAACACGGAGTCGTGCCCGATGTAGAAAGCATCCCCAGGCGCGGGAGTCGCGGGAAGGATTGCGACCGGCGCGAGGTCGGTGTTGATCTGCGTCGTCACCTCCGTCCACGTGGGACCCGAAGTGTCATACACGAAAGCCTTGGTGATCTGATCTGACCGGCTGATGTCGAGCGAGCCATTGGCCTCAAAGATGATCGGCTCCTCCGTGGAGATTCGCTTGGTCGAGAACAAGGAATGATCGGGAACGACCTGGTATGCAGAGGTGAACGTCTTGGAGAGCGTGAGGACAACCTCCGCTACAGAAGGAACGTCACCGGCTACCGTGAACCCGATGAGAGCGAGGTGTTGAACGATGGAGTCACGGAGTTGTGCCGTTGGAAGGAGAGCTTCGTGCGCGCCCAGGTCGAGCAACACGTTGTTCAGGTGTCCGATCAGCGCGTAGGCTCGAAGGAGTTGGACTGCGGGTTCCGCTGGGTCCTCATTCGTGACCTCGGGTACGTTGGTCCGAAGCCATTGAATCAGGGCTTCCAGAATCTCGGCATAGTAGAAACCGGTGAAATCGAAGTCAGGGACCTGGACTGTGCGGGCCATCAGGTTCTCCTCACCGTGGTTGTAACTTCCCTTTCAGTGTTCGTTTCGAGGGAAAGGAACTTGATCGTCATCTGCGATTCCCCTTCCTGTTCTCCGTCCGCGAAGGTCAGTTCCATGAGCTTCGCGATGTTGGCCTTTTGGAGATTGCGGAACAACAGCTCCGTCCTGTACCGCGCCTGTCCCATGAACCCCTGATCCGACAGGTTCGCAAAGACGGCGTTCAGACCGAACCCGATGTCTTGGAACGGATTGTCGCTGTCGGAGTCGGCCACGTGCATCTGGATGAGCTGGATGATGTAGTCGTCACCGGAGATGACTTCAAACCCGCCAGTATGGGAAGGACGGATCGGCGCTCGAAGCCCACCGGAGTAGAGTTGACGTTCATTAGGCATCGCCGTCTGACCCCCTGCCTTCCCTAACTGATCGTGCCGGTCCCTGGTCCTGAACTGAAGTTGCCCGTCGTTACCCCGGTGACCGAGGTAACATTGACGACCGTGTTGTTCTTGAAGTGGTCAACGAAGGTTTCCGCGATGATCTTCCAGAACCCGTCCTTCATTTCCTGGGAGATTGGCGTGTAAGCGGGACCAAAGACCGTTGCTGCTTTCGCGTCCAACTCCAGTATCAACTGAGCTTTGTTGAGGGGCATCTACGTTGACCTCGTGGTGAGGGAGGAGAAAGAACCGGACTGAAGGAGAGCGGCCAGCGCAACGGTATTCGGAGCCGGAAGGCCAAGGCCCGCAAGCAGGCCAGACAACTCTGAGAGGGCTCCTCCCAGAAGCGACTGGAACCCTGCCGGGGTATCGATGATGACGGAGGTTGCGGTATTCTTGTCTCCGATGACGACGGAGAGCGCCATCAGTTCTACAGCTTTCCCCGCGAGCATGTCGAAGTAGGAACCAGAAGAATGCGCCAACCTTACCAACTCCGCTCCGTCCGTGTCATCGAAGATCAGGAGGTGGCCCCGCCCGGTCTTGAATCCTCTCCGGTTGGGGTAGTTGGTCGTGAACTCCTCGGGCATCTCATCCCCGCCACGAGACCATACACACGCGCGCCATCGGATGTCCGGGATCTGGAATGAAGCGGCCCCTCGCTGTTCGTCCCGTTGAGCCGATGCGACAACTTCGAGTTCAACAACGATTCCGATGTCGGGGATGAAAAGCCACCCGCCCGTCGCTTTCTGCTGATCGCTGCTCGAAAGGTACGGGAATACCGGCTCAATCCAATCGGGCCATTCTGTATCGTCGGGGAGGAGGGTACGACACTTGACCTTGACGCGACCTCTCCTCTCATCGTCCGCGTTGTCGGTGATGATACCATAGTGAATCTCGCGGAAGGTCCCACTCATTCGATCACCTTGAGGGCAAAGAAGCCGCACTCATAGCCACGGTCGCTGGTGAAAGAGTGGGATACCGTTGAAAACTCCCAATCGCCCGACAGCTGCGTTCCCAATCCGGAGAGTCGATGGATGTCGCCAGGGCGGAGGTTCTCAAGTCCGATGGTCTTCCCGTTCCCCATGAGGAAGCTGTCCTTGCGGGCTCTCATCCATCGTTCCGCGAATTGGTATGCCTCATCTGCGGAAGCGAAGGGGCGATCCGCGACCACCTCAACGTAGCGTCCAGCAGCCGCAATGCGAAGTTTCGAGCTGGACTTGATCTCCTCTTCCATGTCAGACGAGGTTCCCGTGAACAACGGGGAATCGCCTGTCTTGTCCTCTTCAACCTTCATCTCCTCCCAACCGCGAGTGTCCTTGTCCCAGTACAGGACCTGTACGCCGTTGGGGGCGTCCCGAAGTCCGAAGGATGGCTCAAACTCGATGAGGGTTGAATCCGGCCCATTGAGGTAGCTGAACTCATACGCTCTCTGCTGATCGCTTCGAGGAGCCCGCCAGTTTGCCTTCCACGCGTGAGCGTCGTTGTCCCAGTACACCCGGAACTCATAGGAAACCAGGTTTGCTAGGCCCTTCACGAAGATGTAATCCGACATTCCGCGTTTCTTGGCTATCCGTTTGTCGATTACATCGACAGGATCGATGATTCCGGGGAGGATTCCGTGTTTTTTGATGACGTCCGTGACGATCTGATCGTAGGTCATATCGACATAGATAGCTGGTTCCAGCGCCGCTTCCCCGTCCATCATCCGAGTGGAAGCATCGTGCGCCTTGATCGTCAGAGTCGGAACGCCCTCACGAGGGAAGGACGGCAGGAAGCGGTCGATGATCCCTCGCCCGATGAAGACGGGATCACCGTATCCCATGAAGATGCTGACCTCGTTCCCCGGTTGGAACATCTTTGAGTCGGTGAAGAGGAGCCGTCCTGTGTTCCCCTCCCCCATCTTGGTCTCGACGGGGTTGACGATAGTCAGGGATATCTGGTCCGCGATGTCGCGGGTGAGCTCAACCTCGCAACGCGTCACGAGCTTTGTAATGTCGCTTGATAGCTCGTTGTCCTCTACATCGACACGCAGTGTTGGAGCGAGGGAAGCGAAGGACATCAGAAGTCACTCAACAGGATGTGGGAGAGGTGGTCTCCAGAATGGACCTCGAAGGAATCCCGGCGGAGCTGATCCTGGTCGTTCCCCGGCTTGAGGAAGAGGGAAGCAGGACGGAGTGGCTGAATCTCTGACCTCAAGGTGCGAGCCCTGGGAACGTGAACAAGGTCGCCAGCCGCGAGGTATCGCCGGTCGGGGTTGCGGCGGCGCAGGGCTTCACCAAGGATGGGCTCCTTGTAGACCCGCTTCGCCAGCGCCTCATAGTCCTCACCTTCGAGCGCGCCGGACACCAAGGATTCCCCGGCGGCAATCTGCGACAACCCCGCTTCGAGATAGCGGGCCATGTCGATTGAGAACAGGGCGCCTCGAAGTGAGCCATCCGGACGCATCCGGTCATAGCGGATTCCCCCCACCGAACGGACCACGACCAGTTGGCTGAACTGCGTTCCGACTGTGAAGAGCCAGACGTGCGGCCTTCCGAGGTCAGGGTCGGAACGAGCGAGGTTGCGGATGTCGCTGAAGCGGCTCCTCGCGGTTCCCGAGATGGACTGCGGCTCGCTCTCCAGGTCATCCTTCGGGGTATTCGCTGATCCCTGGTGTAGAGCCCACAACTTCGCATCGAAGGAGATGGTGTCGAGCCTTCCGCTGACGAACTGGAGGATCGGTTGGTCGAGCCCGATGGTGGACTGTTCCGCCCAATCTCCAGCCACGTTCTCCACGAGCCCGCTGGGCATGAACTGGCCCCGAACCTCCGTCCCATCGTCTTGGGAAACCAGAGACCATCCGACTGACTGGAACGGAACGCTGGCCGCCGTCATCTTCCCCTCCCCGGCGTTCTCATGAACGCGGCATTGCTACACAGCCCTACGCATGCCGGAGGTCTTGCGGTGGTATCGGGGTCCATTGAAGCTCCTCTCACATTGCCGGGATGGGCGTAGCCCCTCGTTCCAGAACGCTGCGTCTCTGCCAGGGCGTGAGGCTGAACCCGGCACGCTCTGTCAACTCCACTTCCGCTTCCTTTGTTGCGATAGCCATCTTCTTGCCGTCGATGGTGAGTTCGTTCTTGATCGTGACCGACTGCTTCCCTTCCACCGTGACGGATGCCGCCACTTCCGGCGAGGATGCCGCCGCGCGCTGCCGCTGCTCTTCCCCAAGGACCGATGCGGCGCGCTTGGCGTGTTCCTCCGTCGCGACGGTGACCGGAGCCGCTTTGACTGCCGCGATGGAGCTTTGAAGCGTGGTGATGGCGCTCTTGACGTCCATCCCGACTCCGAACAACTGACGACCAATCGGGGTATCCATGAGGCTGACGAAGACAGACATGATGGTACCGAGCAAGGATGCCATGATCTCGCGTGCCCTATCCGCCATCCCCTGAAGCGCGCCCACGATGGTTTCCATGGCGCTTTCAATCCGGGTCACAACTGGGTCAAAAGCGTGGACCAGAGAGGAAAGTCCGGACACGAATGGGTCTATGAACCCAGTCTTGATGCCGGCCCAGACCTGAGACATCCTGTCCCCAACCCTGGTCACGATTCCCGAGACAGCCAACATGGTCTTGACCGCGAATCCAGCAATGCTGGACCCTGCTTCTTGGACCTTCCCGGACAGGAAGGAAGCAACGATCTGGGCGCCGGCAATCGCCTCTCGGAGCATGGTGATCCGGATGATCAGGTCCACAACCGGCTTGTGGATCATGACGAAGATGCGCCAGAGATGCGAACCCATATCAGCGAGTTGCGTTGCGAAAGCCCGAACCGCTTGGAACACGATGCTGGTCTGCCTCCCGATGACCTTGGCCTGAACGCTGACTCCTCGGAACGTGGCGATGACCCCTTCAGCCTTGGCTCTGACTCCCGTCCAGAAGGTAGCCAGGGTGACCAAGACCTTGGAGAGAACGCTGATTCCGGAAACCAGGATTTCAACGGCTTTGACCAGTACCGCTCCGATGGTTTCCCCCCATGACCTCGCGCCTTCCTCCGAAGGGCCGATGCCCAGGGCCATGAGGTCGAAAGCCATGGAGAATGCCTGAACGAGCCGATCCCACGACTCCGACAGGCTGTTCGACAAGTCCACCCAGCTCTGCCTGAAAGGTTCGAGAACACCACTCGTGAACGCCTTGATGATCCCCCACCAGCGAGTGAAGGTGTCACCAATCGACTCGCCCTGACCTCGAAGGAACAGGAAGGCAATGCCCAAGAGCCCAATGAGAGGAAGGAGCAATTGGACTGCAGTCACCGCAACAGCAAGGCCAACGAGGAGAGGCACCCATCCGATTGCCCCAATGGCCATGACGAGCGCTGCGACCAATCCTACAACGACGGCAAGGACGGCTGCGACCGGGGTGAGAGCGACGGTGAGAGCGATGACGGCGATTGTTGCGATCCCGAGGTTCTTGGCGAGCCCCGGTCCCACGATTCCGGTCATCGCGGTGAGTTGTTCGACCAACGAGGTAACGGCGACACGGACCTCATCGAAGGCAATCTTCATCCCCTCGCCAAACGCCGCTCCGGCGGAAACCTCCTTGTTAGTACCAGCGAAGCCGTCTGCGATCTGGCCGATGAGGGTGTTGATCCCGATCATGACGGGCTTGATCGTGTCGAGCCAGGGCGTGAAAGCGGCTCGAAGCATCCGGCGCGATTCATCCGACATCGTTGACATGAGCCCCAACATCGAAGTCGAGAGCTTGTCCATGGCGCCGCCAAAGTCACGCGTTACGGCGTCTTTGAATCCCTTGATGAAGACATCCGCCGTGACGGCTCCCTTGCTTACCTGATCCATCGCTCCAGCGATGTCCGTTCCCATCGTGTCCGCAAGCATCTTCCACGCCGGGATTCCGCGCTCCGCAAGCAACATCATCTCTTCGCCGCCAACCTTTCCCTTGGCGCGCATCTTCCCGAGTGCTCTGGTTACTGAGTTGACCTCCTCCGAACCTCCTCCGAGCGCCGCCACAGCATCACCGACCGTGGTGAGGAGCGGCAACACCTCTTCCGTTGAGAATCCAAAGGCTTTCATCGAACGAGCCGCCTGAAGAAGCTCAGGGAACTCAAAGGGCGTCTTGGCGGCAAAGGCTTCGAGTTCACCAAGGAACTTCTTGGCGGCTTCGCCACTCCCGAGCATCGTAGTGAAGGCGATCTCAGCTTGTTCGAACGCTCCGGCCACCGCAAGCCCCTGCAACGCGATGCCTGTTACCGCAACGGTTACTCCGGCTCCCACCGCAGCCATACCGGCGAAGACACCGCTGAGTGCCCCCATCCCCATCCCAAGCTTCAGCGTGGCCTTGTCGACGCTCTCCATTCCCTTGGAAAGTTTCGACAGCTCCTCATAGGAGTTGCCCGCCAGGATCTGGATCTTCGCGCCAATCGCCATCGCGGTTAGGAAGGCCACCGGCTACCTCCTGCCCTTTCCCTTGGGGGCGTTCTTGCTACGGTAGGAGTCTATCTTGTGTCGCTCCTCTTCCTTCTCACGGCTCAGCCGCTCGATGTACCACTCGCGGTCCTGCCGAGTCATTTCCACCACGTCAGAGTAGGACATCCCTCCCTGGGTGGCGTAGGCCAGCACGAACAGCTCCTCTCTCAGTTCATCCGCCGATTTCAGAGGGATGAACTGGTGAAGAAAAAATCATAGGACCAGTCCAGCGGGTGCTTGCCCTCGCGCTGACACGCCGGACAGATCGTTTCGACAGTCATATCCGGTCCTGGAGACATCGAGTCGATGGAACGAGCCAGGGATTCCAGGTCGTACTTGGTGAGGAGGTCCAGAACCTGGGAGGTCAAGGGGAATCGCCCCTCACCGGCCTGTCGGATGGAGGAGAGGAGAATCGCCATCTTGACATCGCCCAGGCTGAACGTTCCCGGCGCGCGGAGCGAGGTCATCGCGTTCCATCTGGGCGGTTGGATGTAGAGGTTCTTGACGGGCTCTCCGCCCGCTTCGAGGATGAGTCCATCGCGGAGCATGATCGAGCGGACCAGCGCCGCTTCCCCTTCTGCGATCTTGACGTCGGTGTCGTACAGATCTGCCGGCAGGTCTGACTTCGTTCCGCACGAGGGGCATTCGACCTTGAACTTGATGACCTCGCCCAAGGCGGAGATGCGGAGGTAGATGTATGCGTACATCACATCGCCCAACCACATCTGGTGGACGATCATCTTCCGTTCCTGCTCGCTGAGGCTCTGGAAGTCCTGGTACGGCCCCAACACCGTCAACATATGGGACAGGACGGCGGCAACGAAATCGGCCATCGACATCCGCTTGGCATCCTTGCGAACGGCGTCCAGTTCCCGCTCTTCCTTCATGCGGAACTGCTTGAACCCGAAGTCGCGGTGAAGCTGACCTCCGGCGAGGAGCCCGATGGGAAGTCTCTGGCCCCAATCACGGACAGTTGAGAACGTGAGCGGAACCTCCTCCCCCTTCGGGATGGACGGTTGCTCCGCTGCCGCTGGGACCTTCTGGCTGCTCTTCTTCATCGGTACACTCCAATTCCGGCGAGGAGCCGGTTGTGAGCGGTTGAATTGCGATGCTATCTCGGAGAGAAAGACACTTCACTCACGGGTTTCCCCGTTTGGACGGTGAAGGTGGCCTGGGTCTTCCCCTTCCTGTAGTATCCAGAGGACACGCCCTTGGAATGATCCTCACCCCTCTTTTCCCAACCTCTGCGTTCCAATGCGCCCCCTACTTGACCGAATGTCTTGGGGTCTGGAGATGAAGCGTCGATGTTTCACCGTTGGGAGTCGACATCGTGCCTCCACCCAGTGAACCGGCCATCTTCAATCCATCGGAGCGCGCGGTTTGCCCAGCCAACGACAGCTTCGGGCCACCTTCCCCTCCGCCCGCTCCTCCACCATACTGATTGGCTCCGGAAGGGTTGTTGTTCGGCCAACCCTTTCCGATGTGCTGGATGACTTCCTTTGCTCCATGAGGAGGTACGTCCAAACAACCTTTGAAGACGCTGTCCGGTTGGTCTGCCATGGCCTTATTTCTCCTTGGAGTGGTCTACTAGGAAGGATATTGCCTTGTTCCGTGGAACGGCACGGGACCAGAGCCGTAACCCGCTCTTGTCGTAACCAAGCCACCCCTGCGCGCCGGCAACCTCTCCCGCCCGAACCCCTGACCTCGTCGTGATTGGATCTCCGTGGCCTCGACCAGGACGTACAGAACCTATTGGAGAACCTTCGACGGCAATGTCAAACCCCCCATCCTTGCGCGGGGTTGCCGCAACCACAACCTCTTCACCTCTGTGCGTCGTGACCTTGATTGCCTTGGGCTTCGGGGTGTTGGATCCACCGCCTTCCCCGCCACCCGCTCCTCCGCCGGAACCGTATTGGTTGTGGCCTTCAGGGTTGTTCTCCGGCCACCCCTTCCCGATGTTCTCGATAATGTCCTTCGCTGCGTGGCTAGGAACATCCAGGAGCCCCTTGAAGATGCCACCGTCCGAAGGATTGACCACGGTTCACCTCAGATGGGGAGCACCGAGTCGCACTGGAAGGTCCACTCGCACGTCGCCATCCCGCCCTCATCCTCGAAGTCGAGGTCAGGAAGCTTGCGCCGGGAAACCCAGACGCCGGTGAGGGTGTAGGTCTTCAAGACCAACCCCGTTCCCGACATCATGACGAGCGTTCCCGCTTTCTTGTAGAGCGGGCTGACGGGGTCCTGTCCTTCGAGGAGCCACAGTTCCATCGCGGCCTGCTCGGTGGAGTGGTGGAGCGGAGTCTCCGCCGTGAACTCCGTGGCCTGCGGGTTCCCGCCCGAAGCGCGGGTGCGGTCGGGGAGGTCCACCACATCCGTCTGGAACTCGATCCCGCTGATCTTCGTGAAGAAGATGGCCGGCATCCCCAAGACGATGAGGGTGAACTTGTTCTTGGGGATGTGGTCTTCCTTCAGCGTTGCCTTGATACCCATGACGAAAGCCTCCAGCAAAAGGGGTGAACTAGGCGCTCAGATCCTCGAAGATGCCGGCCTTGCCGATGCGGATGATGAAGCGTTCCACCGTATCCGCCAGCCGCAGCTTGATCTCCGCGTTGAGGTCGCCCTGGGAGCGCGAAAGGTTGGTGTTGTTCTCGCTGTCGATCTTGATGCTCACGGCATCCTCAAACTTGTCGCCGCGCAGGGCTCGCTTCCGCCACTCGGGAAGGAAGAACGTCTTGAACGCGGTGGTGAGGGTGAGCTGCGTGATGACGTCGTTGATCGCGAACACGATGTAGTCGAACCCCTCCCTGAAGATGTTCTCGACGTGGCTGAGGTACTCCCGCTGGTGCTTCCAGCGCCACGCCGGATCCAGGGAGATGGTCCTGTCGCCCCAGAGGATGAAGTTGCCCTTGAGCTTCTTGATGATGTTCACGCCCTGGGGGTTCAGCATCTCCTCGTTGAGCTGGCGCTCTCCGGTCGGCAGCTTCTTCACGTTGGGGAGCGTGACGTCCACGCCCGCTGCGGCCTTGTGGTACCCCTCGAAGTTGCGGGCCATGAGGGCTTCCCGTCCGTGAATGGCGCCGGTGAGGGTCCGGAGCACGATTCCCTCGCCCTGGGGGTTGGGAACGTAGCCATACGATGGGTAGGAGACCACCGCGAAGTCGTTGCGGCCGATGGTGTCGTTGACGTATCCCACGACGGCGGCATCGTCATCCATCCCCGAAGGCACTTCCACGCGGAACTGGTAGTTGAGCGCCTCGGCCAGCTGGATGAACCCCTTCTGGATGTCGGTATCGATGACGCCGGGAACGGCCAGCTTCACCAGACCCTTGTTCCGACCGATGATGCGGCGGATGAGGGAGGCCAGGACATCGGCGTGGGCGAGGTAGTTCGCAACGGTCGGGATTCCGCCGTTGTACCCGGCGCGCAGCTCGATGGGAGCCTGAACCCGGTAGTCCGCTCCGGAATCCCCGATGAGATGGGCTCCGGCTGCGACGTTGAGGGAAGCGTTGGCCGCCGTGAAGATGAGGAAGTTGTCGAGCCCTGTCTCCGGGTCCGTCCCGTCCACCTCGAAGTGGACGTGGGACGTTCCGCCATCCGAAGCGATGTGTCCGGTGGAGCCGCTGGCCGTCTGCCACGCCGTGTTGATCGCGGTGGCGAGCGCCGCTGCGGTTGCGTGCGGTCCTGCGGGGATGGTGAGATCGAACCATCCGAAGGAGGAATGGACCAGCTTGAGCGAAGTCGAAACGAGGGTGAGCGGGAACACGAGCGCGCCGGTGTCGATGAACCCGGTGGCCGGAAGGTCCTCATCCGGCGGGACGGACGGAGCGACGGAGAGCGTGATCGTGTTGGAGGTGTTGCTCTTGATGCGAACCTTGGTCCGCGTGCTCGCGCCCAGGTCGGGGTACAGGTACTGCCCGGCGAGCAGCCCCGCACCATCCTCGTCCACCGGAAGCGGCAGAACGTCGATGATGATCTCGTCCGCTGCGGTCCAGGCGTCCACTCCTCGGAAGATCGTGAACCCGATGCCGTAGCGGTTGAGCGCGGGGTAGGGCGTGCCGACCGTTCCCGCCGGGAGGTCAAGAACGGCTCCTTCATCCGGCTCGCAGGTCACGGTGAACGCGGTGGGGCTCGTGAAGACGATGTTGAGACGCTGTTTCTTGACCCGGTCGGGGTAGCCCGCATCGGAGGGGAGCGTCCAGTTCCCGACCCAACCGACATCGTCGTTGTCCGCGTTCATCGAACGGACATGGCCGATCTGGAGGGTCATCCTTTCTGCGGCCCATTCCTTCGCGGTTCCCGCCCAGTTCCCCGGTCGGTGGGCCGGCAGGAGGGTTCCCGAGTAGAGAACCACGACCCTGATCCAGAAGTTGGACGCATCCTCGTTGATGACCTGCTCGATGTACCACTTCGAGCCGGGGTCCAGCGACAGGTTGGGGTACTCCGCAACCTTGACCTCGTCGCAGTACACCTCCAACCCGAACAGGTCTGCTTCGCTCTCCTCGCCGTCCTTGAAGAGAACAGACACCGCCTTCCGCGTCCCAGCGAGCTGGGTGGGGTAGGTCACCAGGGCGGAATCCAGGGCCAGCTGGTAATCCGCGTTGGAAGGGGTGGAACCGCTGGCGAGGTCGGAGGACATCGTGGAATCGCTCTTGACCGTGACGACGCCCGCCACCGTGTTGCTGACGACGGTGTAGGTCTTGGAGGTGACCCCTTCGAGCCGGAGCGTCGCACCGGCCCACTCGTTGATCTTGGAGGTGACGCCGGTGTCGAGGGTTGTCTCGGTGAGATCGCCGGGAAGAGTGACCGAGCCGCTGATCGTCTTGCCCCGACCTCCCCACGCTCCTCCGTTCTTGGCCGTGATCTCCAAGACCTTCCGCTTGATCTGGTTGTAGGAGGGGTCGCTGAGACGCCCCGCATAGAACCCTTGGCCGGAATGGCGGCTGAAGAACTGCTCCTTGGACTTGACCTCCGTCCCGTCCGTCACGCGGACCACGAACAGCTCTCCGGCTCCCTGGCCCATGTTCCAGAAGTCCATGGCCGCGTCGGGAAGCTGCGTGGATGCGAAGTCGGTGAACCCGCCGCACTTCTTGGCGAAGTCGCTCTTGGTAGGACACGAGTTCAGCTCTCCGACATCGCCCTTTTCCGCCACCCCCACGTAGCAGTTGACCCCGGTGGGCGCGGGCTGGATTGTCTTCTCAGCTTCCAACTCGATGACTGCGACTCCCGCACCGAGGGTAGGACCGAAACGCCGCTGGGCCATGCTATGTGTCCTCCAAAATGATCTGTTCGGAACCTGCTCCGACCTCAACGCCAACGAGCACTCGCTTGACCCCGTAGCCTACCCCTGGAACGTCACCGGCTTCTTGGGCCGGTTGCAGCCATTGGTAGATGTTTTCGAGGTTGAAGCTCATACCCGCGCTCTGTAGGTCCGCAAGGTTGGGCGAGGTCGATGAAGTAAACGGGGAAGTTACAACCAGGCTGGCCCTGTCATCCGTCGCGAAGGAGGTCAGTACCGGATGGCCGTCCAGGAAAGCAGCAACCGACTCCGTCAATCTCATCAAGTCCACTGCCGTTGGGGCAGTAACTACCAGGTTGAAAAGGATGCGTGCCCGTCTGGGCGCTGAAAGTATAACCGCAGTTGGCGGGTCGGCATAGATGTCCATGACGTAGTCGGAAAGCGCCGCGCGCCCAAGGTCCTGTACTTCGATGGTCTCGAAGAGGATTGAAGGAGACGCATCCAACTCTGTATAATCTTGGCTTGTCGTAACAGCAATCACGGGCTTGTAGAGCAGGCGAATCCAAACCCTATGCCCGGCGTCGATGGGAGAGGAGAGGGTGATATGGCCGGATGTGTAGCTTGAGAACAGGTTGGTGTCGCGCCCTGGATCATCCGTGTAGTCCCAAGCCCCTTCCGCGTCCACGATGTTCCACGACCCTTCGAGCGGGAATGCCGCAAGGTCGATGTCCGTTCCACCGGGAGACTCGATGACATAGTCCGTCGCGACGATGATGTCGGAAGCCATCTGAGCTATGAGGGAACGATAGATCCAGTCTTCCATGAAGGATGGGAGGTCCACGTCCAATACCATTCGGACCTTGCTTACAGCCGGGGTATACCTCCTATCCGTCGTATGAAGATTCAGGACGAACCCAAGCTTTGGGTCGTTCCAAGACGAAATGTTTTCGCTGACCTCTTGTACGGTATTCCAGTTGGAAACGCCGGAAGCGACCCACGCGGAACCGTTCCAATACTTATGTACGGAACCGTTGGTGAGACGGAGTTTGACCTCGGTTACAGCGTTCCTATTGTCGTCCTTTGGCTCAGCGAAGATGAGTTGGATCTGCACCCATCCTACCAGGGCTCCGGGCTGCGTCGTCCACGTCTCAGCGTAGATGTCGCCATCGGTGGAGTACCACGCTCCTCCGATACCGTCTGAAACAAGACGGAGAGCCAGACAGGCGTTCCGCGCATCAACCCCAATCTTGGAGGGGTCGGAAAGCTTGAGCCGTCCCACGGAATCGGGGCCAAGGCTGAAGCACTTGATGAGACGGCGCGAGATCATGTCAGCTCCGGCTTGGTGCCTGCGAGCGCCGCTCCGAGCGCTGCGACCCAATTGTTCTGCATCTCCATCAGCAGCGCCTTGCTCTCAAGAACGGCCTTCATGTAAGGTCTGGGAGGTACGCGGATATGAGTCGTTCCCGGTTTCAGAGCCTTCCACTTCTTGTTGGGGCGCTGCGCCCACAACTCCGCCGCTCGCCCGGTGAGGCTTCCCGGTCCACGCCGGGAACCGGGGCTGAAGCTCTTGCGGAAACGCCCTGCGTCAGCGAGTCGCGCGAAGAGGCCACGCATCTTCGGAGTGACCTTGATGACCTGTCCTTGATGTAGACTGATCGCGATGTTGACGACCTTGTTCCCCTTGAGGATGCCGACCTCCGCAGTAAAGGGCGTGAATACTTTGTAGGTGACAGCCTTGAACAGTTCCGAATGGTGGACCAGAGGCTTGCTACTCCCCTTGATGAAGATCGTCAGAGGGGCGTTGGGAGGGCCTCCATAAACCGAAGGGGTCCGGATGGAGTTGCGAACCGCCCTGACCGCTTTTAGACAGTTGAAACGAGTCGCCTGCTCCATGTAACGGTTGACCGCCGGAGTCATCCGAGCGTAGGAGAGGAGAGCCTTCAGCTTGTCCCAGCCCTTCGTGAACTCCACCTTACAGGTGATGGAAGCCTTGGTTCCCTTCGCCATCACCCACTCCTCTGGGTTGGCTGGCGATCCTCGAAGTTGAAGACCAGAAGCTTGGGATCGCCATCGTAATGGCCCGCCGGTTCCTGGCCGGTGAGATACAGATGTTGATTCGTGTACTTCGTCCCGATGGAGGTGATTCTATCTCCCCGTTGCGGCCAGTAGGAGCGAATCTCAAGGTCGATGGTTCTGAAGATCACGTATCCGCTGGACTTCTCCTGAACCCCTCCTCGGTTTGGCTGCGGGTCGGAAAGCTTGCTCCATTGGACCTGCGCCGGAACAGACACGGGTTCCGACCTCGAAACCTGCTTGACCGGTTCCCGAGCCGCCCCATCATACACCGTGTCTCCCTTGTTGATCGGGAGGATGACGAGCGTAACAGGGTGTATGAGTCTGGGTTGGGGCATCAGCCATATGTCCAAGCTGGAGCCGGAGCGGAGATACCGATGGGAGCGCGATGCGAGCGGATGATCTCCTCCACCTCGGAGCAGGTTGAGAGCGCCGCGTATGGAGCCGCTCCGCTGTCCGTACCATAGGAGATGGAATGTCGGTCGGTTGACTCGCTCGCGATGTCTCCCTGCGGAGCCGGTACAACTCCAGGGATGAGAGGTTCCGTGTTGGCGTAGATGAGACGCAACATCGCGTAGCGGATGAGTTCAGGAGTACAACCGTCAGGTCCCAAGGCTCCGAAGATGCCCTTGATCTCCTGATTCTGCGCCCCCACGGCGAAACGTCCTGGACGAGTGTACCGCGCGCTTCCACCGCCCTGACGGTAGATGGAATCGGCAACGGACGGAGCCGTCATCCGGATTCGCGGATTGTGGAGGTTGTCCTCGGGAGACCATCCTCCATACTGATCGAGCGTCGAAGTGAAGTACACCCTGTAACAAGACTTGTCCAGAAGGATGGTCGAATCGTTGATCTTGACGTGTTCGACGCCAATGATCGGTACACCTAGATGCACCACTTCCGCTTCCGGCCCATCGACCTTGAGGGTCAGTTCCGTGGGTCGGAACGGTTGACGACAGGCGCGCTCGATGTAGTTCTGGGCTCGCCTGAGTAGAACGAGCATGCGCGCGTCAGAAAGCTGTGCCGGGGTTATCCCCTCCGCTCTGACCTCGATGGGATCGATGTAGGTCCAATACGGGAGGCCCAAACCGGCCGCAACGACGTTGAAGATCTGCCTCCATTCCAAGATGGCGACGCCATCGGGGTCGGCATACTTCCAAACGATCTGGTGTGCCCCCACGGTGAACGGAGTCGTGGGTTTCCATCCGGTGTTCGCTGTCGTGTTCCACGCCGGGAATACCCCAACACCTTGGCCGTAATGGGTAACATCTTCGGAGCCGGAGGGTGTTGGGAACACCTGTACACCGTCCGAAAGCCTCTTGATGAAGAACTTCACGGAGGTCGGATTGTAGAGGTGACCGGTTGCGTCCACCACTCGAAGCGCAAGGAGGAGTCGCGTGTTCTCCTGACCAACAGCCAGATACGGCATCCTCTGCCCTCCCGTAGCGTGCTACCCGATCCTACCCTGTCTCGTCCCCTTCCCGCCCGCCAAGCCCATCTCGTCGCCTGTTAGGCGACATCAAGGGACCGTGCCTCATCTTCCCAACGCGGGACACCTCAACCTTCGATAACCGCATCCCTCCTTCGGTGTAAGAGGTCAGGACGATGCGGATGGAGTCTGCGTAGCAATACGCTCGCTCCATCTTGGTACCTGACTTCCCCTGTGCCTTGGAGAACCCGATGTCGAAATGGATGGTGCGAAAGCGGAAGGGAACCGGCAACGTCAGGGTCCTTGCGTCGCCCTGTATGGAAACCCCTCGGATGTCCTCTTGGAACTTGGGGTCAGAACGGAGCGCGGACCACCGCTCTTGATCCGCGTCTTGAGCGAGGTCGATTGAAAGCGTGGAGCCGTCTGAGAGGTTGAAGCAGAACAACCGTCACTCCGATTCTGCTTCGCCCTCATCCTCCTGCTCTTCCTGCTCCTCGGATTCCGACTGCTCCGCGAGAATGGCCGCCTGTCGCTCCTTGATGAGCTTGACCAGGATGGGCTTCCCCTTCGAGTCGGCTTCCTTCACTCCCAGGTCCTTGGCGAGAGACAGCAGCGCGGGCTTCGATTGCGTGATACTCACCGTAGCCTTGGCCAGAGCGAGGATGCGCGCGTCGGTCAGCGGTACTGCTTTGGTCCTTCCGACCGGGATGGGCCTGGCGGACGGAGCGACCACCGGGCTTGCCTTGGAGGTTTCTCCGGCATCCGTGATCTGGAACCTCCCGTTCTCACGGAAGTAGCGGATGCGTCCTTCATCGGTTTCGCTGAATCTCCTTCCACGATGCGAAACCTGACCCCACGGGGTAACGTGGGTCTGTCCCTGGACCAGTTCGACAAGATACTGCTTGGCCATGTTGTGGATACCTCCCAATTCACGGCGCGTGGCGTGCGGCGCTGACCGGGGTTAGCCAACGCCGCACGCGCTCCCGTTCCCGACTAGATGCTGTTCCCGAGGTTGTACGCCTTGACCATCGCCGTCAGCTCTTCCACCTTGGCGTCGATCTTGGCCGTGATGACGTATTGGTTGACCCGCTTGAAGATGTCGCGGTCTTTCTCGATGCGGATGTCCCGCCCGATGGCCGCGATGAGGTTCTCCTTCAGGGTCAGGATGAGCTGCGGGTATGCGGAGTAGGTGACCTTGACCGTGGCCGTGGGCCCGATGGCGGAGCCACCGCCCGCGTGGGTGATCGTTCCCGCCGTCTCGTCCACGGTGTAGTCCGTGGGGTTGACGTAGGCTTCCTCGGGAACCCCGGCCAGGGAGGTCGGGGTGACCACGACGGTTCCCGCCTGGACCGGGCCATAGCGGAGGGACACGGTGGTGCCGGAGCCGGTGAAGGTGACGTTCTGGACCACGGGCGGATAGAACTGGAAGAGCGGGAAGGGGAGGAGCGGGACACCGAAGGGCGTGATCGGCTCCGTGGAGCTGAGCGCGTTGTCGCCGCTGGCCGTGGCGCGGGTGGAGATGCGCTCCCTGTAGAGCTGCTCCAGATCCGGCGAGCACAGGAACATGAGCTTGGTCTTGTCGCGCCGGAACTTGATCGGCATCGCGTTCAGCATCCGGCTGAAGACGTTGGAGGAGATGTTGACCCCTCCGAAGTCTACCCCGTTGGACGAATCGGCCTGACGCAGCCAGCCGTCGAACAGGGCCATGTAGCCGTCCTTGATGTAGTCCGTCGCGGAGCCACCCTCGATGATGTCCCCCTCGACCACCGCCGGTCCCACGGAATCGCCGTTGATGTAGAGGTCTTCCACGTCGTTCCCGAGCTGCGTGCTCATCATCCGAACGATGTGATCCTCCACCGTCACGCCTTCCAGGTTGATCTCCTTGAAGGTGTCACCGACCTCGAAGGGGACGATGATCTCCTTCGGGGTGAGGCTGACCTTGGAGGTGCTCACGCCGCGTCGCACCTGGGGATCGCGCGCTTCTGCCGCGGGCATCGCCACGCGCCTGCCGACGCCGATCTTGTCGATGTCCATGTTCTCGTTGCGGAACCGAACGGTGCGGGCCAGCTTGGAGAGCCCGGTGAGATCGAACACGTAGTCCAGGAACTTGTCGGACTGTGCGTCGTTCAGCTTGCCGCTTGCCGCCAGCGCATCGGCGGTGATGATGCCCTTCTTGACCAGCTCCTCGTTCGTCATGATCTTCTCCTGCTCCGATGTCTGCTTTTGGGTTGCGTTCTCTCGTTCCGCCTCAGATGAGGCCCTTCCAGATGCTGTCGGCCTTGGAGATGGGCTTCCCCTCTTCGGTTCCGCCCTTCGAGGTCCCCTCCACGGCATCCAGCCGCTTCTTCAGCGCGGTGACCTCGTCGGAGTGGCTCTTGTCGCTCTCCTCGGTGGTCTTGAGGCTCTTCTCCAAGCCGGTGATGGTCTTCTTCAGGGGCTCCGTAGCGTCGTCCACCATCTTCCGCAGCTGCGCCGACATCGTTTCCGTGGTCGGGACAGGCTTGTGATCCTGCGTCATATCCGGCTCCTCGAAAGCCTTGACGATGTCGCTGAGCTTCGAGATGGCGTCCTTGAGGCAGGTGAGACGCTCGTTCGTCATCCGCTTGGAGCTTGCCTTTTCCACCTCTTCCGGGGTGGTAACGGGCTTGGCGTCGGTCCCCGCGGCCTGTCCCTCTTCGCCCTTCTGGACGGTCTTGCCCTGGGGCGATGGGTACGGGTAGCCGCCTGCGCCGACCTTGCCGAGAAACGCGACCACCATCTGGAGCGCGTCCTTGTCCGCTTCGGGGATGAACTTCGCGCCTGCGCCCTTCAGCCAGGGCAGGACCTTGCCGAAGGCTTCCTTGAGATCGGTCGGCAGACCTGCCTTCTTGACTGCCTTCTCCACCGCCTCGACTTCCTTGGCCTCGTCCATCGCTCCTCCATCCTTGAGCGACTTCGAGATGCCGGCGAGGTCGGAATGCGCCATGAAGAGGCTTTCCACGGTCTGTCCGTACAGGTCCGTGAGCTGCTCCGCCGTGGGAGCGGTCGCACCTTCCTGCGACTTCTTGATGGCGGCGGTGATCGGCTCCAGGTGTTCCAGGGCGAGCCGCTTCAGAAGCTGGAGCGCATGCTTGATCTCTTCGGAGTCTGGCGCGAAGTTTCCCATCGTATCCCCCAGTCGTTTGACGATCACGAACTCACGTTTGATTGCGGGTCGGTCCACCAGAGAAACCTCGCGAACCTCAAGCTCCAACAGCTCTCGCACACCATCTTGTTTCTCGCTGGTAGCGCCCATCACTGTTAGTCTAACCGCTGAGCGCACGGCGAGGGAAGGGGATCAACTTGATACAGTCGCGAGACCACCGATGGAGAAGCCGGTGATCTCTCCGTTCTTGACTCGCTTCCAGACATCGTCGTTCAGGACCTTTACCGTCATGACCCAGGTCCCCTTCGTCACCTTGGAACCTCCGATGGTCATGTCGTTGGGTACGATGAAGGATTCGACCAGTTCTAGCCCGTTCTCCCCGAAGATGGAGTGCATGAGACCGATCTGAGTGTCTCGGTTATACCTGGACACGAAGCGGTGGGCCGCGCGCTCGATGGTTTCACAAGTCACGGTGTCGTTCTGCGCGTCCACCTTATCGGGTTCCAGAACGATGCCCGTGACGAGCCGCTTGTCGGATTCAACCTTCTGGATCGGGAGGTAGATGCGGACCTGGGCTTTGGAAACGCTCTTCTTGGTGGGAAGAGCGCCATAGTCAATCTTGACCTCGCCGCTCTTGATGGCCTCGATCAGCAAATCTCGAATGGTTTTAACCTTGTCCGCGCTCTTGTTATCCCAATATCGGTACTGTTCCGGGATCTGGGATTGTACCGAAGCCGGGAGGGAAGAGAATCCAGCCGGAGGGATCCAACCCTTACTCAGCGCTTCCTGCCCTATAACATATGGAGTCTGATCGTCAGGCTTGATACATAGCCATTGTTCCGTCCCTTGCGCCGACGCATCTCCAATCTGGAGCTTCCGGAACATGAGACGGTAGTTGAAGGCGCGTCCTCTTACAAAGTATTCATGGTATCTCGGCTTCTGCGTTCCGTATTCCATGACGCCCTTGTCGACGATCTGGTACACGCCGGGGAATTGACGGGTTGCCCCTGCGGATGGCGCCTCCCCCTCTTCGGTTTTGGGGGTCGCTCCTTCAACATCGAGCCATTCCCACGGTTCCGGCGCTTTGGTTTCGCTGAGAATCTCCACCGTCACCGGGCTGTTCGCGCCGATCTTCTCGTGTTTATCCCATTCCCCGGTCTTCCAGTTGATCTTGGAAAGCTCATCGATGCGATTCATCCAGTTTTGAGCTTGATCTAGGGTGATGACCGGCTCTTTCACGACCCCTGGATTCTGGGTGTTCAAGGTCCAACCAATCAACAGTTTCCCCGGTTCTACTTCCGTTCTGAAATCGGAATGCATCGACTCACCGCGCCAATGTTGTTGAACGACATACCTGAATGGGGCTTCCCGCTCAGGGGGAATCCGCATGAAGGGGTCATCCAGCTTCTTGACCGGGCGGGGAGTCGTCCACGAAGGGTTCTCATCCTCGTGTCGCTCGAAGTCATCGCTTGCTCCATCGAGCCCGTTGTCAGGCGGAGGAGGATGGGTGACTCCTCGCTCGAAGAGGTCATCCACGATGCGCGCATGGAGGTTGACGACATCTTCGAGGGACCACCCTGGAATCGCCGTCTGTGAACCCGCTTCCTTCGGATACATCAGATGAAGACGGAGATGGAACGCTTTGAGTTCGTCTGTGGAAAACTTCGAGGGGTCTAGGCCTGGAGAAAACTCTCCAGCGTTGACGATCTTTTCTGTTTCCATGGTTATCCTCTTCCCTGCGTCTTGATTCCCTTCGCTTCGAGCCTGTCGAGAAACTCATCCTGATCTTCGGTCTTCACGGACATCATCAGCGTCTGACCGGCGTCTTCATCCAGCTTCCCCTGCCGATAGAGGTCTTCAGCGACCTCAACGGCTCCTTCGAGGTCGCCAAACTCCAACGTCGCCAAAGTTGTCTTCGCCATCACCCTCTCCTCGCCAGACGCTTCTGAATCCGAACCCTACATCTTGTAGTTATGGAACTCCCTGCGCAATACCATCTTGAGCCCGTCCCTGAAGCGGTCTGCCTTCACCCCTTCCAACCCTTCGGGGAGATCAACGCTCGCCACGAATGCATCAACCAGTTCATCCGATGTTGTTACAGTTACCGCGCGACCCGATACGGGCGAGCGTCGCAAGTTGAGACCGGCCTCACAGATAACATCAATCGCCGTCTGCCCCGTTCCCCAACGCGGTGAAGTTGATGTTCCTGTACCTCCGGGGAAGGCGAAACCCTGCAATCTGTAGTATTCCGTCATCGCGTCGGCCATCTTGAGGATGGGAGGCTGGTAAGCAGTTCCATCAGAGAAACTGAACCGAGCCGGGTACAGTTCCGACAGAATCCGGCGCGCGACAACTTCAGTCGTGACCTCTTCGATCCACCTCCCGGTCCCCGTGTATGCCGTCGCAAACTCCTTGGAAGCGCCGTGGACCGCTTCATGAATCAGGTAGCCCAGAGAGGTTCTCAAGGTATTGGTTGAAGTGTCTCCTCCCTGATAACTCCATAGACCGAATGAGTACTGGGTGTTTACAACGATTCCACCTTCCCACGTGTGGTGCGCGGCTCCAAGCGAGCGTCCGAAACGAAATGTCCCAGAATCTGGCCTATTGACGTTCAGATCATAGGAAGTGATCCCCCACTCCGCGAGGAGGTTATTCAACTCTTGCCTGAGAACGCGCTGATCCGACTTCTTGGCCTTCCCGGCGCGAGTCGATGGAAGGGTGTCGCGGAGTCGCTTCTCATCGAATGGCCCGGTCGGTGCTATTCCCTTGGTCTCGGCCAGATATGAGATTGCGTACGGATTGGCGTGCTTCCGCGTCTTGGAATAGTGCTTTGGCTCCGGTCCCGTTGGCTTCTGTTCCTTGGGAATCTTTGGCTTCTTTGGCTTCTTGGGTTTCTCCGGCAACACCGTTCCGCTCGCCCCCTCGGGAGTCTCCCCTGTGGATACAAACACAGCGTCCGTGGAGATATCAACCGTGGTACGACACATGAAGTGGTACGGCGGAAGAGCAAACCCAAGCTTCGCGATGTCCTTGTCCTTCCCGGTCGGGAACGGGGAGCCCGCGGTGATGTCGATTCCGATCTTGTCGAACTGATCCTTGTAGCCCCTCGGATCCCAACCGTGGATGTCCTTGATCGCTCCGGGGTCTTTCGCCTTCATGAGATCATCAAGAACACCAGCGGCTGCGCTTACCTCCATCACCTTCCCGTTCATGTCTCGGCAGATCTCGGTGGTCCGCTCGTCCATCGGATTCACGATTTCATAGCGGGTTACGCCGATCTTCTGCATCTGGCGTATCGTCCCCGTCACCCGAGCCGTCGTTGAAGCGTTGACCGCCGTCCCCTGGAAGTACCACTGTCCTCTGTCTGCGAACGCTCCAACCCCGTACATCGCTTCAGCCACGTCCCTCAGCTTCGCGCCTGCTTCCTTCCCCGGAAGCCCCTCCAGCTCCGTCATCGAATAATCACGGATCAGCTGGACCGTGATTGGGTCGAAGTGTTCTCCCAACCAGAACACCTGGGATTCTTTGAGCCACGCCACCGCCTCCTCGTCCATCGTGTTGAAGGAAGGCTTGAGCTGCGCCGTTCCGATGGCCTTCGCAACAAGGCTTGCGTTCTTGTAGCCGGGTTTCCCCGCTGCCTTACGAAGCAGCGCTTGTTCAGAAAGCCGGTATGTCTGGCTTACCGTACTCTCCATCAGCGCGGAGAGCCGCTTGGAAGGCCAATTCTTGAACCCCTCGATCAGCCGGTCGCGAGCGGTTTCTGCTTTCTCCTTGGTGACCGTACCGCTGGAACTGATCGTCGCGGTGGCGATTGCGATGGCTGTATTGGCTTTCTCCTGCCATTCTGACCACATCGCCCGGTACAACGCCAGTTCCATCGTCGCGATCTGGCGCTCCTCGGGAACATAGGCCACCTTCATGAGTCGAGCCGTCAGGCGTGCGGCGGAAGCAATGAGAGTGACCGGGCTGTAGGACGTTCCAACTGACCTACCCAAAGCCTCACCTCGGCTGCGTAGCAATGCGGCTTTTGGCGGAATGGACGTCAACTCGGAACCTCCTACCACACCCGGAGCGCGTCATGGAAACAAGGGACATCATCTTGATCTTCGAGCGGCATATGGAGAGCCGGTTCCACCGGGAGGACAGAGTCAACGAAGTAGGAGCACCCTTCATCATTCTCAGCGAGCGGGGAGAGGGAAAGGAAGGCCAAGACGTGGGTGCCGTCGGAAAGCGCAAACTGCCGTTCCGACACGTCTGCCTTGTCTAGACCACGGAGCCGGTTGAGGCTGCCCGACGCTACACGGAGCGCATCGCGAGGGGCTAGAACGACAGCCGGCATTGCCCCTGAGGACAACAGCCGTTCCTTCCGCAAGACCTCTCCGACCAACGTGGCCCGGAGGTCGCTCAACCCGTCTACCATCTTCATCGCGGTGATCTGCTGGCCCGGTTCGTTGGGCTGCGCCATATTCTTGACCGCCTCCGCCATCTGGAGGCTGAAGGGGATGTCGAGCTTCACGGACGCATCCGCCTTGGGAATCCTTCGACCAAGGATGTCCTCGACAAACCTCCGCCCAATCCGCGGGGTCATCGCCCCAACTTTCTCTGCGGCCGCGAGCAGGCTGAGAAGGTCCTGATCATCGGTCACGTTGGGAGTATTGGTCTTGAACTGGTGGTTCTTCATCCCCATCTGGCGGAGGAGCCCGTTCCAATCATGGTCCTCTTCATCACGCTCCGGAGCAAACACCTGCTCGTCGCCCAGACGCCGGGATGCCTCCGCCGTTGCTCGGGTGTAATCCTCTGTTTTCCCGACGAAGATCGGCGGCAGACGGAAGGAGCGGCGTACCTTGTCGGCGTTGTTCTTGTCGTATTCTTGGAACATCGCGTCTGTCTGTTGCGAGTTCACCATCTCCTTGACATCGATGCGGACCTGTCCGCCGTCCGTGTTGTCGGGCTCCGCTTCGATGATGAGGAACTTGGAATAATTGTCGGACCCCTGGATGTTGCTCTCCACGAAGGTCTTGATCCGCGAGATGGTCCCGTCCGTGAGCTGTCCGTTGGATACCATCAACATCATGCTGGGGACGTTGTTGTTCTTGAAGGTCGTGAAGTTGATCTCCTCGCTCGCCCTTCCGCCCAGGATGGCAAGGAGATTCCCGATGTAGCGCGGAACACCGTAGGGCGTGTGGCAGGCGTAGATGCGTCGGAACATCATCGGGTTCGCCAGTTGCGAGCTGGAAACCTTCTCACCTTCCTTGACGACCTCTCCGGTGTCCGAGCGAATCTGCCGAGGATCCAACAGCTCTTTGAACCAGACCTGCTTGTACTCGGAACCGTACTGGTACAACTGGACGTAGCGGCGGAACCTCTTGAACTTCTTGACCGTCTTGATCTGCCTGTTATTCCCACTTCCGACGATGCGAACCTGCTCGTATTCGGTAGCCACTTCATCCAGTTTCCCGAGGCGCATCTGGTAGGAGGGGATGTGGCGGTATCCGGTGATCTCGCCCGTCGATGGGATGGTGATGGCTTCGAGGTAGCACATCCCCGTTGACTCCAGGTCCTTTCGCTGGGCGCGCCTGACCGCCGTGAAGGAGTTGTCGTCATAGGAGCCATAGTTCAAATACTCGCTGAACCTGTCGTACTCCTCCTTGACCTCCGCGCTCGACTCCGATGAATCGTCAGGGTCCACCTCCCCATCCAATGGAACGAGGCGCCATCCGTATCCGACGATGTTGACCTCCATCGCTTCGATACATTGGCCCAATTCCGAGTTGTTCCCAGGCATCGACGCCAGCGCGAATACATCGAAGGGAGGTTCAATCACCATTCCAGCGGTGAGGAGCGGCTCCCATGCCGTAGCTCGGGACACCGGCACATCCTTCCCCGGCTCCGTCGCTTCCTGTTTCATTGGGAACACCAGAGCACGGACCTTCCGCATCGTCTTTCCGCTCTGTTCCGCCAACACCGCCGCTTCGCTCATGGTATTCTCCTACATGATTCCGGGCTCAGTCTTCCGAACCTTCCGCCGCCGCTTGTTGAAAGCACAGTTTACCGCGAGGTCCAGGGCATCGAATAGGTCCTTGTACCTTCCACCAGGGAAGAGGACGAGATGTTCCACCAGTTCGTGCTGGCCTTCAACAAAATGAACCTTTCCTTCCTCAAAGCGAGCCGCCAACTTATGGGCCCGAGTGATCTTGTCCTTTGTCGTTACAATCGGGCGAAGACAAAGTCCGGGCTCCTCTTCGAGCAGCTTCTGGTACTGCGATTCCTGGTAAGCGTTGGTCTCAATAGCAGCCTGGATCAACTGGTCTTTTGAACACCAGCCATCGATACAACCACGCCACCATTCCAGAACCTTCGCGGTTTGCTTGCTGAAGGAGAGGTGTCCGGAGTAGTGCGCTACCACGTAGATCTGTTGATCCTTTGTTACCGCTATCGCGACCATCGCAAACTTGTCCTTTCCCTGTTCTTTCTCCTTGATCGCGAGGTCGATGCCGAAGTAGAAGCGCGCGTTGGCCGGAACTTGCTCTGCTTGTACTGTATCCATCCAGTCGTACTGGAAGATTTCACCCTTCATGGCCTCGGTGTCGCACTGGTACTGAGAGTTGAAGATGATTACGCCAAGCTGACGCCGCTTCTCCTTGAAAAACACAGAGGAGTAGCGGGTTGGCCAGGGGCTCCTCCCCTTGTCGTCCAAGGCTCGAATGACCTGGAACGCGCTCTTCATCTCATTCGAGGAGAGGTGGCCGTACAGGTCATCGAAGTGGTAGCGCGTCCCGAGCAGGTGTAACTCGCCCGTGGGTTCCAAACAGGGATGGAGCGTCTTGTAGTACCAGACGTACAGACGCCTGCGCATATACTCGGTGCGGCTGTTCTCTTCGTCAACGAGGTCGTCACCGAGGATGATGTCATAATGCTTGCCGACCGCCTGGCCGCCCACGCCGATACAGGTGACGGTGGCTTCCTTCGCTGGAACCGTGCGACCCTTAACCTCAATCTCGGCAGAATCCCACTTGTCCTCGCTCTGTAACTCCCCGAATATCTCCTTGAGTTTCTCATTCTCTTCGAGTTGTCCTTTGATCTCGCGGAGGATGCTCTGGGCGTGCGTAGCTGTCTTGGAAGCGACGAGGACACGAATGTTTCGATTCTTCAGCACGGCGTGTATAGTCTGAACGACCGTACAAACCGTTGTCTTCCCGCATCCTCGGAAGGCCAGTTGCAACGAGTGCTTATGGACGAGCTGCCACCGCATCAGCGCAAGGTGGAACGGCTGAACCTCATATCCTAACACCTCTTTGGCTAGGATGTCAACCCGGTCGTTGACGAGGATTTGCCGACGCATCCACTCGTTCGTTTGCTCGCTGGAACGACGCAGTGCTTGTACTAGCGCCTGTCGATCCAATCCTTCCTTTGCGACTTCGTGAGCCACCGTTCGCAGACTCCAGCGTGATCGGTCCCGATCCTACCCTGTCGCCTGGGGGTTAGGCTCTGACCTCCCTTCCCCTGCTCTCCTCTTCAGGCTTCAGCGGAGCGGGATGGGGTGCTTGACGGCTTCGAGCCCTGCGGCCATCCGAGCCTGGATGACCTTCCGCGAAGCCTGGAGCATTCCGCCCAACGGTTTCGACGGAGCGTACACCGTGATGGACTTCCCTTCCGACTCCGCGAGTTGACTCAAGGCTTCGATGTCCGCTCGCGATTGCGAAGCCATCTGAATCTCGAAGGCCCAGTCCAGGGCGTCGAACAACCCGTTGACCTCGCCGGTAGAGTAGTGATGTTCCAGAGGATGACAAGAGACAACGTCGATGTCGGTAATGTCCTTATCATCCGGTGGTAGTGGGATTGGATGTAGATGTCCTCCGTCGCTTCGCAGTTCAGACCCTACCATTTCCGGCTCCATGATCCCGGCAACCGCGCTCGAAGCGATGATGCTGGAGATGATGACCGCAGGGGAATCGTGTTCCCCAAAGACCGGCTGTCGATACTCGCCCGTCTGCCGGACCACGTAGCCGCAGCCGTACTTCACGATGAACTTCGAGGGGTCCACCGTCCGCTCCAACTGCCTTCGGAGCGGGTTGAGACTATACAACCCCTTCCAGCGTTGGACCGCAACGGAAAGGAATCCCCTGATCCCGTCGATGGGGTCGGGGTCATCCATTCGCTCCCAGATGTGGCGAAGCGTCGAGAGCTGGTGTTGGGCCGCGAGTACCCCATTGATCGAACCAACGCTTACTCCAAGGATCACGTCATACTCGTGCTTCGACATGAGGTGTTCGAGAATGGGGAGCTGAAACGCCCCCTTGAAACCGCCACCGGAGAGGAGGAGCGCGCGCATTATGTCTCCAGGTTAATCTGGGATTGAGAGGACTGCGGGGATGGTGACGCGAGGATCGGGATGCGTCATCTCCCAAGAAGCCAGGTCTATCGACACCGCGTCTACACCTGCTTCGTCCTGCGCGGCTAGGACCTGTCCGGCGCATGCAACGTAATGCAACTGTAGCGCGGAAGTCCAGTCCATCACGGTACGAACGAACGCTGCTCGATTCACCAGTCCATCCTGAATCGCGGTCTGGTAGTACATTACGAACGATTCACGTTGCGGCTGATCGTAGTGTATGGAATGGTATTCCGTTACCTGGTTTCCGAGGATTCCAATGGCCCTGTACTTATACTGATCGAGCGTGGGCGGGACAGGATGTCCTAAACAGATGGAATCAATCAGCAACTTCTCGCTGTCTGAAGGTTCGACATCGAACAAGAAGTGTACCGCGTCATCTTCGGGAAGGTAGTCCACCCCGATGAAAGGGGTGGTGATACCAGCATTGCTTCTGACCTCTGCGTCAAGGACCTGGTAGCGGACGGGGTTGACGAAGGCTTCGCTGATATTGCGCGGTTCGATATACACGAATGCTCCCCTCTAGTCGAGGATGGCGATGACCTGGCGGATGGTGACGTGGGGATCGGGGTTCAGAAGCTCCCATGCTTCCAGACCGGGAACGACCGCGTCAACCTCCGCCTGAGTAACTCCCGACGCGATGGCCGTGATCTTGTCTGCGTAGTGGAGATGCAGCGCCTCAACCCAGTCCAGGGCTTCCTGGATCTTCGAGGCGCGGTTGAAGAGCCCCTTGGCCAAGGCCAGCTGGTAGTGCATCACGAGGGATTCACGACGCCCCTGATCATATCTGGCGTACAGATAGGTGGTGATGGCCGTTCCCATCTCCTCTCCCTTCACCAGCTTGTAGGCATCGAGGTTCACCGGGGTGGGGTGGGCGAGGAGGATGACCCGAAGCACCGTCAGCTCGGAAGCGGAAGGCTCATCATTGAAAACGATGTCGCAGTTGTCCAACGCGGAGCGTACTGTGACCCCCAGCAGCTCGGTGGTGATCCCCGCAGCGTTGCGAATCTCAGCATCCAGCACATTAGCCTGGACGTTTGCCGTCGTGAAGTCAACGCTAATGGTACGGTGTTCGGTGTGAATCACACGCTCTCCTTCGGGCGATAGCGGTAGCTGACCCTGATGTTCCGGATGTACGCAGTCATCCCAGAAGCAGCACAGCGGAAGTGCACTGATAGCGCATACCCACCACCAATATTGGTGCTTCCTGTGTAGCGGATATGGCCCGCAGAGTATGACACCGCTTCCCCTCGCCACACCCCAAGCGTGTTACCCGAGGAGTTACGCAGTTCAACCTCCACCCACTTCTCCGTAGTGTCGGTGTATGTCTCAAAGTCCAGGTCGATGTCGTACACCTGACTAGCCGGAAGCCCGGCAGGAGGAGTCGTTGAGAGAGCGGACTGAAATGACTCAGAAGTTGTGGATTGTTCAGATAGCGCCTCAACGTAATGGCAGTCATCCCCGTTCATGATGAGGCAGCAGCTTGACGCGATGCTCTTGGAACGAAGTACCCCGCCATTCCACCAAACTCTGGTGTTGGTTCCTAGTATCTTGACCCCATATCCTGAATCGTTGCTTTGGCAAATGACATCGGTGATGTAGGTATTCTTGCTGTTGTTGACCCGAATACAGTCAGGGCTCTCCGTCCCGCCAGAGCTGAGGTACAACCGACAGTTTGAGATCTGGCTGTAGGCATAATCTCCTGAGTTATCCAGGAAGATTCCACCCTTTACCGTATGGATGTTGCTCTCCCACTGTACCCCACGGATCTGCCTGAAGCCATACCCTCCGATCTTGATGATGGCCTTGTTGATGTTCATGGACGTATCGGCAAAGCCCGTCAGCCCGTCGATGACGAGCTGCGACCAGCTATCCAGCGCCTCGGCACGGACGCCATAATCCATGTAGTTGCCAAGGCGACAGTTCTTGATGTAGCAGCTCCGCGTCGTACCAACGATGTGGAACCCGGTAGAGTCGGTCCCCGCAACGTGGACGGCTTCGCAATCCTCGATGTGAATGTCGTTCTTTCCATCGGGAACCTTGAACGCTGAGGAGGCATAGTGCCCGGAGAAGGCATAGCCGTAAAGGCGAAGCCCGGTCAAGCGGTTCCTGCTGTTGAACTGCCAGACGGTGATGTCGTCCCCCGTCTGCGCGGAATAGTCGAGGCGGGTGTTGGAGGGTCCAGCGGGGCAGTTTACCGTCACGCCGGTCGGTTGGACCACTGGGAACGTCTCATTGGAGTACGTTCCAGGGTGGATCAGCACCTCATCGCCGTCCGTGGCGACTGCCAATGCGTCAGTGATCTTCTTGTAGCCGTGCTTGCCGGAAGCATCGGCCTCAAGCACCTTCCCTCCGCTTGCTCGGTGCGACATCTGGGCTCTCCAAGAGAGCGAGGAGCGCGGCCACCTGTGAGGATGACCGCGCTACTCGGGAGGTTGAAGGCTAGCAGGACATCCACATCGCGTTCGTGGCGTCGTACACGAGGGTGACCGCTTCCCCGTCGCTCGTCAGCGAGTAGGCTGTGCCGCCGTCGATGGTGTCCGAACCTCCCCGCGCGATGGAGTAGGCTGTGCCCACGTAGTACCGCTTGAACGTGATCTTCCGACCGTCTGCCGGGGTGGTGGGGAGGGTGTAGGTGCCCGTTGCGGTGAGCTTCACCATCTCATCGGTGGAGCCTGCCGAACCGCTGCCGGATAGGACACGGACCTTGACGTACCGTCCACCGTTCGTGGTGAACGTACCCGTCATGACGTTGGCCTCGTCATCGTACACGAGCGCAGCGGGCAGCTTGGAGCGGGTCGTGATGCCGGAGAGCGCGATCTCAGCATCGGTGATGGACAGGGGCGCGAGCACGACGGCGGAAGCATCCGCCATTCCCGCCCGGTCATCCGCCCACTTCGGCATGTCGTACATGTCGAACAGCTGGCCGTACAGGAAGATGAACGCCTTCGCCATGGTGTAGGCGGTTTCCGCGCCAGAGCCAAACTCCCCGCTGAAGAAGCGGAGGGTGTAGGGTCCGGTGGTGTCGCGAGCCGGGGTGGTGACGATGCACCAGACTTCGTTTCCGAAGGAGTCCAGGATCTTGTCGCCATTCGCATCGTAGCAGCCCCACTTGGAAGCGGCTGCCATCGCGGAGGCACCGACCTTCCCGGTGGTGGTGTTGAACTCGCCGCCACCCGCTGCTGCCAACAGGCAGACCTTCCCCTTGGCGGTCCCCATCGGGCCCACGCCTGCGGTGGTGTCGAACCCCATGATGGTGGTGACCACCAGGGTCGTGGCGTTGGGGTTGACCTGCTCCCCCGCCTGGACGCCCCTGCCGACGATCTTGGCTTCCAGGGCCGCCTGCTTGGCCGCTGCGCTCATGTTCGAGGAGGACACCGAACCCGAGGTGTTCCCGAGGACACCGGACGGGCCGATGTTGGCCGGAACCAGCGCCTGTCCACCGCCGTACTCGTACACGGACTTGAGGGGCGCGTTGGCTGCGGGGATCTGGGAAGATGCATCGAGAACTGCGAAACCGTTGGCTGTACCTTTCTGTGCGAGATGCGACATAGTGCCATGCTCCTGACGTTGACGAGGTTAGAATGTGCTCCAGGCAGCGCCTGCGTTTGACTCAAAGATGGCTGATTCCTGTGGGGTCACCATAGAGTATATGGTGGCACCATCAATGAGATCAGCGCTTGCGACCTTCCGCTTGACGTTCACCTTGTTTGTACCAATGTTCTTGATCCTCCGTTCCGAGTTGGGACCGAAGAGAACCGCTGACGGAAGGAAGACATCGACATCTCCTCCTGTCGTGTTGACGTACAGGGTGTCGTCGGTTCCCGGTGCCGCAGCCATCGTGTAGGGGTTATCAACAAACGCGATGGTCTTGCGAACGCGTGATCCTCCTCCACCTCCTCCTCCGCCCGTCAGTTTGACGTAGGCAGCGAGGTTGGGGTTCCACGCATAGTCCGCCAGCGCGCCGGTTCCGTCATCCAGTACGCGATAGATGTAGAGGACATTCCCCTTTGCCGGAAGAGCAGCGACATCCGCGAATACGTGGATGCGAAGTACCCCTCTCCTAACAAAGACGCTGTCTTCGCCCACGGTTTACCTCTCATCCGCTGAGGCGAGCCAGACATCGACAGAAGGGGCGGCCACGAAGGTGTCAAGTTCAACGTACACCCGGTCCACCCCGGCCAGCTCAACAACGGAGCGAGCCGGAGAGTCTGCAGTGTCCGTCGTGACGGTTCCGACCTCGGAATCCGGCGTCCACTTCTGGTCGTTCTTGTCCCAGGTCCAGAGCGTCCAGTCCACCGAGGTTCCGCCCGTGAGGCTGAGGACGATATGGAGCCACTTGCGATTCTGGGTCGCAAAGCCCGCTTTGGCGCCGCTGGGTGCTCCGTTGGCGCCGGTCGCTCCTCGGATGGCCCGCCGATCTACGGGCGTTGTCTTCTCTGGATTCACCAGAGAAACAGGAGAACCAGGAGACTGAGAACCGAAGGGGAAGGTGATCTCGCCCGAACTCATAGCGCATCCTCCGTTTCCTGGTCCTCAATGAGCTGAGTACCAGAGTAGATGTCTGGCGGTGGTAGGTCCTTGAGATTCCGGTCGCCACCGTAGCGGGACATGAGTTCACGGGCTGTCTTCGAGGTCGCTGAAATCTGTTCGACCAGTTCCTTGTCCGTCAGCGAAGCAACGAGGAGCCCGCCAACGACCTCGTGACGCTTTGCCGCGCGAGGTATCACGCCCATATCCTGTCCGCGCTCGATGACCTTGTCGATGATGGCCGCTCTTGCCTTTACGGCTCCCATCGCGGCCTGGAACTGTCGAGCCTTCCTGGCTTCGTGGGAGATGTCGGATAGGTCGTTGGCCGCTCCGAACATCTGAAGCCTGTAGTCGATGTATATCTCTTCGACAGGTCGGTCTGAAACCGACACTATCTCCTCTGCGTAGATGCGACGCTTCAGCTGGGTGAAATCCTCGATGGATAGGTCCAGCTCATCCGCGATGTCGCTGTCGCGTTGTCCTTCCTGGATCAAGGCTCGAAGCCTCGACAGTTTCTTGCGGTCCAAAGGGCGAGCCCCCACCGACAAGGCAGCGGAGGAAGAGTCAACAACCCCACCAGGGCCAGAAGGAACTTTTGCGCCACGGCTTGCGAAGCGTGCGCGCAGGCTCTTGCTGGTAAGGGGCTCGCCCAAAGGGATTCTCCAGAAGCGGAGGAGGGTCAGCGACCGTCAACCACCCAAGCCACGAGGCGCCCTGCGGTCGTGTTGCCGGTGAGCGTGATGTCGAGGTTCCCCGAACCGTCCCAGATGGCGTTCAGGACGGAGAGCGTTCCATCCGCTTCTGCCAGGGAGGCAACGGCGGGCTTCCCGTCGAATGCCGAACCAACGGGAACGGAGATGGTATCGGTCCCGTTGAGGACCACTGCCGTTCCGCTCTTCACGACGTTGTTCCCGGCGACCAGCTCGTTGACCTTTCCGACGATGGTCTGGAGTAGGTCCACGATTGCCTTGCCGGCAGGACCGTGGCCCAGCGAAGAGGAGAGCCCGTCATAGGCTCGCTTGTCGATGTTGTTGAGGGAGTTCACGGCTCACTCCATCGCGGTGAAGAAGACCTGCTCACCGTCCACGTTCAGGTCGGTATCCGCTCCGAGGATGAAACCGGCGTCGTTGAGGGTGATCCCGTTGGAGGTGACGAAGGAGGAGGTAGCGTCCACCTGCTTCGCCATGGAAGCGGCGGGCATACCCTCCACGTGGGTCCCGAAACCGGGGTCATCGACGTTGACCAGGTCCACCCGCGAGGGGTGGAAGCCGATCTTGGAGATGGTGAGGGAAGCGCCGGTGCCGATGAAGGCGCCAAAGAAAGATCTGCGTCCGCCGGAAGCCATGTCTGTTTCGCTCCTTGAAGCGTGAGGGAAGTTGTCTCTCAACCCGCCGTGCTGAAAGAAGCCCGGCACGTCCAAAGCCTACCTCGAAGTCAAACCCAACGCGAGCGAGGAGAGATGGGGTTACATTGTGTATGTTCACGCTGGAGCGGATGAGCTGAAACGGTTGTGATACTGAAAACGTGTGAAAAAAATGCTAAAAGGATGCTAGCAACAAACGCTTCGGCAAAAAAATGAAAGTGGTCTGTTGGCGATGAGTGGGCGATCGCATTGTTTTCTCGACATTGATCTCATGTTCATCACACTAATGCTGTTTACAATTTTACAATCTTATGCATTCAAGTGATCTTGAACCAAAGGAGTTTGTTCGTATACTCATCCCCCCCTATAGTCCCCCCCTTCGCATGAAAACCAAACAATCCGCGTGTTGATTTCGTCATCCTCTCTGAAAAAACTCAAAGTAAACAGGCGCTATGTAGGCTTTCGACCGTGTAACATATGTTGCGAAGTGCCCTAAAATGCTACTACATTGCCGACAATGTATGTGAGTCGCGGAAGGTAACGTATGTCCCGGCGAGATAACATATGTAACGCAAGGCTTCCCGAGATAACATCGCCATCAAGCGTTTGTTATGCGCTGATAATGTATCAGGGAGTCTCGCCCGTTTGGACAGATTACATCAGACGCTTGTTGGCGACAGACAAGAGACAAGGGTTCCCATGTCTATCGCGAGGCGCACTACAACCTGTTGATACCCTACTTGACGACCTTCCGAACCGTCACGCCCTTCATTTCCCGTCGCCACGCAGGGAGTCCACCGTCCCAATAACCCTTGTTGCCGGCCTTTTTGACGAGATACCGGAAAGCGGTGACGTGACCGCATCGAACGGCGATGACTTCGAGCGGCGGAAGGGGCGGGTCATCATCCAATACATCCCCGGCTTTGGGATTGAGTCTTGGATCGCGCTTCAAGACCTGCTTCACGGGTTTCGGAGCCGGGACATCCTCGATGGAGCGGTATTCAAGCGCCATTTGCTTGTTGTAAGTGCTCTTGACTGTCGCACTCCGTCGTTTCTCGATCATCCCTTTCTTCCAAAGCCAGAGAAGTGTTCCCTGGCCTTGGGCGCGAGTTAGGCGGAGGTCGTCATACATCCAGTCGGAAAGGTCTTGTACCAGGGTCCAGGTCCCCGTCCCGCGAAGGTGTTCGTAAACAGCCTCCTGGGCTTCTTGCGGTGTCAAAGCTACCTCCCCTACAGGTCCCAGAGGGTGTCGCGAACCTCGCAAGCCCAAGTGTTGGGAGCGATGTTGGTCTCCTTCGCTTCAGCCGCGCGTTTCTTGTTGAGGCTGAGCCTGAAGGTCCCCTTCCCTTCGGGGAACACCACTTGGAGCCAAGGGCGCGTTTCCTTGAGATGCTCGCCAACAATGATGCGCTTATCGGTTCCGCTCCCAGCGCCGGAAGGACGCGCCTTGCCCGTCAAGGTCCGGTCCACGTAGCACTTCCACCCGAGAGCACCGAGCGCACGCAGGCGCAGCTCTCCGTCATTGTTTACCTTACAGAAGGGGTCCGAATACCCTATGCGCCTGAAAACCTCACTACGGAAGCAGGCCATGTCTGCAAGGTTGGCCCCGCTGAAGTAGCGGACGTCAGGCGCGAGGGAAGCCTCATACAACCGCGCGAAGTAGGTGATACACGGGGCGATCACCCAAGCGTCGGGGATGTCCTCCTTGAATGCCTTGAGGAGGGAGCGGAGCGGGAAGGGGTCCATCTTGATATCCACGTCC
>Ga0315284_10000167_pt1 | contig 88621 bp, 132 predicted proteins | sample YL17G09_16_MG_FD_203696 | JGI IMG/M metagenome (GOLD analysis project Ga0315284, IMG submission 203696) | Sediment microbial communities from Yellowstone Lake, YNP, Wyoming, USA - YL17G09_16 | ecosystem: Environmental > Aquatic > Freshwater > Lake > Sediment | place: USA: Wyoming | collected... | reverse complement strand
CTGAGCCATAAGCTCAGTTATGGCTTCTTTAGCTTCTTTTACAGTCTTAATTACCTTAGCCTCAACAAAATTTGAAATTAGATTGAGTACACTTCCAAATACCATAGGCTTAGTATTATAGGTTCCTCCAAAGGATTTCTTCCCATTATAGCCACCTTTTCCGCCATTATAAGTACCTTTGGCTTCAGGCTTGCTAATTTCAATAATCTCGAACGTTGTAGGATCAAACTTGCAGAATATTGCATCTCCAATCTTAAAATCAGATTTGGCTTTAGCAATAGATGCCGCATTAGCCTTAAACTGCTTTACCGTGTTATCCTGCTTTTTACATTCCAATTTTGTCTTACCTATCCTCAATAATAGCACTTATAATCCTCCTTGTTTATTTTGCTTTTATTTGTTAAATATATCGGTACCGAAATATACTCCTGCACATATCAATTCCAATACCAACACTACATAATGCCTGCCCATAACCAAAAACAACCCTATCACTATAGCCCCAACTGCTATGGCTATATTTTTAATCGTTTTGTTATCCAATTTATTTCTCCTTTAATCGGTAGATTACTGTTAATTAATCGTTAGATTAGGCGACTATAGGATTCGCCTTAGTTCCTTTCTTATTTTTAGATCCCGAAGGCCTGCCTCTTCCTCTTTTTACTTTCACTTCTTCCTTAACCTCGACTACTTTTTCATCCATATGATTCCTCCTTTCAACTTGAAATTTCAATATTTAATTATGTGGAGATTCGTTATTCTGTCTAGCCTGAATATAATTAACCATATCCATTACAGTTTTCCACTCCTCAGCATCATCAACGGGAATAGAAAGTTGAAACTCATCTTCCAACATTAATGCAATTTCTGTACCATCAAGCATATCAATGCCCAATTCGTCTAATTTCATTTCTTGCTTGATTGTATCTAATCCTGCTTCTTTTACTTCTGCTATGATTGCTATTATTTTTGCTAATACTTCTTTTAGTTCCACTTAATCCTCCTTTTAATATACTTTATTTCTCTTAGCGATCATTTCTAATTCGGCCATACTCACCCCAAGTCCGTCCACTTCGGATTCTGCTTTCATTCGGATATAAAACGATGCTAAAGCAGGACTCATTAATCCATTCTCATGAGCAACTACTATACCTCTTATAAAATCTTCCATTTTATTCCTCCTTTTTATTTTACTCCTCCTCAAAGTTTATCTCTATAGAAAATCCAACTCCAAACGCACCCAAAGTAAAATACAAACTTCGGTCTTCTTTATTATATCCTATCCTCAAAATAACTAAATCAATTGCTTCGTCGCCTGTCCATTGATTTCCGAAGCCCCCTGTAACATACATAATTTCTCCTTTAGTTTAGCTTTCTTTTTATCCTCTTTTAATTTAGCCTTCTTTTTATCTTCCCTTAACTGCTTATTAACCAATCTCTGATAACAATCATGGTATGTTATTTTATATTTTTCATCCCAAATCTTGGGGAATAATTTTCTTATACCTGGAGTGAATGCTTCTAAATTCAAATGTTCTTTGGTTGACCTTCCAATATCTTCCAAAGTAGGTCTCATTCTATCTACAATATCTTGAGGTAACTCCAATAAAGATACAATCTGCCTTCTAATTTGATTTTCTTTTTCGGTTAATACTTCTGAAGTTAAACCATCTGTAGCTTCTTTTTTAATTTTATGAATAAGGGATTTATATGCTAATTGTTTTTCCTTCTCCCTATTTAAGGATAAAATTTTATACGGACATTTCTTTGCTGAACCATGAGGATTATAAATTTTAACATTATCTAAATTTAATAATTGATGATAATCACTATCTCTACCTATAATTACAACTTCTTGGTCTTTGAATACTCTGCAAGCTTCAGCAATCCAATCATCGGCTTCTAAGCCTTCGTGTCCATGAATAACGAAGAATGGTGTATTATCGTCGATTGTGTGTAGAAGTTGGTTTTGATATTCATATTCATTAAGCCAATTTACTTCAGTACATTGCTCCCTTACAGTTTGCCTCATAAATTTATATTGAATTTCTAAATTTTTTCGCCATGAGTGCCTGCCATCACAGCATATAATTATTTTATCGTCGACATCGCAGTTTACACCTACCTTAGATAAAACAGTTAAAATCATCATCATAGATGTATAAGTAGAAGGTAAAACTAACATTTGCTCAGCTAATTGAGGATTGGTTAAAGCCATGTCTTCTTGCCGCCTTATGGCGGAGGCTTTAGCAAATATGGCCGTGTGCTGGAAATGCCCGAAATCCACGAGTATTATTTTTTGTTCCATTATACTCCTTTAATGGTATTTTTAATTCTTTCAGTGGCTATCTTCATATAATTTTCATCCATTTCTATACCTATGAATTTACAGTTGAGATTCTTACAGGCAACCCCAGTGGTTCCCGACCCCATACAATTATCTAAAACTAAGTCCCCTTCGTTGGTGTAGGTTTTGATAAGATACTCAAATAGGGCTACTGGCTTTTGGGTGGGGTGGAAACAATTTTCTTTCTGATTATGATTAGAAAATTTTTGAATTGATACAGGGTATCTTTTAGACGGGTCAAATTCTTTTGAATATCCTATGTTCTTATTGGCATTTACAATGCTATGACTTCTAACTATATTGTGTGAACCTCTTGGTTTATACGATTTCCCATCTATCATTTGTGGGTTATACTTTTTGCCCCCAAAAACTAAAACCGACTCGTGTATTTTAAGTGGTTCTCTTTTTACTGCAAAAAAATTAGTTCCTTTGTGTTTCTCCCATATCCACTCATACTTAAACATCTTCACATTACTCATCACCAAAGCACTCGTAAAAGGTTGGCTCGCAGTTAATACTATCGCCCCATTATCTTTAATAATTCTCTTATATTGCTCCCATAGAGGTTCAAATGGAATTATAGTATCCCACTTACAAGCAGTCGTTCCGTAAGGGAGGTCACATAGAATCATATCTATAGATTTATCTGCCAAAGAAGGCATAATTTTTAAACAATCTCCTAAATATAATTGAATATTGTTATCCATTAAGATTCCTTAGTAGTGGAGCATATATGCGTTCATCAATATGCCTAATGAATCCATTATATCTTTAAATTGCCTATCTCCAATAGTTTCCTCATCCTGCCACCAGGATTCACCGATTGAGCTATTTATAGGATAAGATTTAATCATGTTTCACCATTTTCTTGATAAATCTAGCCACTGCGTCAGGACAGGAAGTGGGGTAATCCACAATCTCGTCTTTTCCCAATTTTGCCTTGGCCCTTGTACAGGCAGGACAAGAAATTCCTTGCAATTGATCTACAATATCTTCGATAGAAACATTATTTTTAAAACATAAAGTTAATAGTCTTGCAATAGCATTTTGGTTGCCCGAGCAACCTCCTAACTTTGACGAATTGAGAAATATCTCAAAAGGCCTATCTTGGTCAAAATTAATAGTTAAAAATAAGGCCCCACATCCAGTTTTAACCTTAGTGGTATATCCTTGCAATACTTCTGGGCGAGACATTGTTTACTCCTTTTTATTCATAGGCATATCGTCTAATTCTTTGGGCAGTTTTTCTTGACTTATCATTTCTTCTGTATGTATATAGGCTAAAGCATTCCATGCTATAGCTGCGGCATGATCTTCGTCTTTTTTTCCCTCCAATAAACAATAGGCATGCCTAATAAGCGAATCTAAATAACAAGATAATGGTTGACCTTTTTCCCAATTTCGATCCCCATATTTTTTTGCACCATTTTCATAGTGCTTGGCCAATCTTTTAAGCCCTATGGGGGTAATTAAATCAAACCTACCCTTACCCTCCCGGGTATCTCTTACACTTCCGGTATTAAATTCCCGGCGGTTACCGCTATCTTGTACCTTGTCAAAATTTTTCATTATCTATTATCTCCTTCCCCTTTTAATACTCCTCTATCCTGCCTATCTTTAAGTTTTTTTAAATTGAGTTCTGCAATATCATTTAAATTCATCCCTAAATCTTCAGCAAGATTAGCAAGATACCATAATACATCTCCCATTTCTTTTGCAACTTTTTCTTTAAACTCAACATCTTCCCAATTACAGTTTTTATCTCTTAATTGTTTTTTAATTTTCTCTAAACATTCTCCAGACTCACTTGCTACCCCCATTGCAGGATATATAACTGTGAATTCTTTGGGAAATACCGCAGTTTTACGAGCAAAATATTGGTAAGTTTCAAACTCCATTATTTCTCCTTCCTGTGCAATTTATATTTTTTATCGATAAAATCTAACAATTTTGACAATGAATTAAATACTTCTCCTTCTGAAACCATAATCCATTGAAGCAAACTTACAGGCAACTCTGCCTTTAAAAAATCTGTGACTAAATAAATAGGTTTGCCTTGCCTCATACAATCATAACTCTCGCCGAAAGATCCGCATGGTTTTGATCCTTTATGATATGTAAAAATAATAAAATCTGACATAGCAACATAATCAATATCTCCAGGAACATGATATAAATTACTATCTTCGGTGATAATATCCCGACCTTTCCATATCTCATAAGAAGCTTCTTTAAACAATTCCCAATTGCCCGAGGCTATCCATCCCCTCATTTTTTCTTTCATTTCATCTGTGGGTCTGCCTGTTTTAATTGCCTCTAATTTAACGGGATTAATAGGAAAAATATTTCTTAATAATAATTCTTTTTCCACTTCAACCCGCTGGGCCGTACCGTCATCATTTGCAGTAGTTTTTTCCATACTACCCACCAAATAAACCATAAACTTATAATCTGTCTCTGAAGCATTTAATCCATTATTCTCATCCATATTTACCTCACTATTAATTTGGTTCCTTCTTATGTTCTTAATACACTCCAGTAAAGTGCGAGATACTTCTGCTTAATAATTGGTAAATTCTTATAAATCTCGCATATCTTTTGCTCTGAGCCTTCTATTCCATAGAGAGCAAACATTCGTTTGAGATGAACTAACATTCTATCTTTTATTACAGTTTCCATTACATAAATCCTTTCTAATTTCCCAGATAAATTCAATGTTTAATATTGTAATTGCTACTGTAATTTTGCTGATAAACTTCCAAGGTTTAGGATGAGTGTAGATTGAAAATAAATTGCAAATAAATGCGGACTTCTTCGTATTATCATCAATATAAAACCTAAAATCGAACTGCCGAATTCTCATTGTTCTCCCTTCGGAAAATCCATCGGTTGTCAAATATTCTTAAAGAAAGTTCAAAGGTATTCTTGAAATGAAAAAAAGTAAAGCTTAGATTTTTACCATGAAGCTCCCATAAATGGTATTTGGCGATATTAATTTTTAGAAGTTTCATTTTCTTTAACTTTGATATGGGTAGAAATCTTGGTTAAATCGTGCAATAAAACTTCCATTTTTTTGACATCATCTGCCAATAGTTTGCCCAATCCATTCAAATCGTGTCTATCCTCGATTTCAGAAAGATCACCCATCATTTCTCGTAAGGACCTGCAAATTTCTTGCATTCTATGTGTATCTTTACATAGTTGTATATACTCGGGATTTTTTGATTGATAATTAATCCCATACTTCTTTGTTAGTTCGGTTATGAGTAATGATATATTCTTGGACATTGTTTAATTAATTGTGTGGAGTAATTGTTAATATTGGCTGAGGTACTCCACTTGCACTGGTCAATTCCAGTGCTCAGTTTAGTCGGGAGCTACCCGACCTCGATTTAGTTTACTGGGCCATTAGCTTTTTCCTTCTCTTCTTCATAAGGAGCAATCCATTTTCTATATAGTTCTAACTTTGCACATTCCAATACCCCTATTATGGTATTATAAACAGCATATTTTATACCTTTCTTACGAGCAAATTCATGGCATAGGCGAGTAATAACATAATTTAACTCCCCTTCAGAATCAATTTGTTCTGCCAATACTACAATTTTTCCTCGGCATTCATCTTGAGCCTCTGGGAAATTTTCCAATTTATTCCGCAAACTTATAGAAATATAGGGCATAATATTGCTCCTTATTTAATTGGTAGGGAGGTATTCCCCTATCGTAGTTCAAGGATTATTACATCCTTAAAACGGCTTTATATTGGGCTGGGAATGCCCTCCCTTATTCTTCCTTTTTAACTAATTTGTAGCCGAAAATTAAACAATACTCTTTAGCTAACTCGGCAAGCTGGTCGGCTCGAATGACTATTACTTCTTGCCTTAAGGCATCCTGAATACTAAACATTTCCGAGTTTGGAGCATAAGAAGTTTGAAATTGATCGAAATTTAATTGTTCTTCTGGCATGTAAGACTCCTTGTTAAATCCCAAGTTTGAAACCAAAAATATAGAGACCAATTGCCTTGAAATCTTTATCACACGCATTCTGGGTAATCTGACTACCGGCCCCATATACATTCTGGGGATGTTCTTTTTGCCATTTTGCCAATATAGCATCGTCAATAGACTTTTGTTCAGTTCGGCCCATATTAATTAATGTTATCCTAAAATTATCATACTTTCTATGACAATAAGAATATGTGGTCCAAATTAATAGTCCCACAAATAAAACCGATCCGAACCTCTTTATGGCCTTCCATAAAAATCCGCTAATAAATGGTAATAGTTTAAGTAAAAATACTGGCACGATATTCCTCCTTATCTCCAACTTTCGGTTTTAAAAATATTTTGTATGTATAGCCCCCCAGCCACCATAAAGCCGGCTACAATTAGTGTTAATATAGATGGTATATCTTTCAATAAAGCGTTCAGGATCGCTCCCACACCAAAACAAGCCCCCAACCAAAATAGAATAGTTCCAACCATTGATTTATTCATTTAATCTCCTCAATTGTTTAGTAACAACCTCAACCTTATCTAAAATTACTTCCAAATCCCAATCCTCTATAGTTGCAATATTCATCTGGGCATCATCTTGATTGAAAAAATTAACCATATTTACTATCAACGATCCAAATCTAAAATCTGGATTTGACAACCATAATTTTTCAATCTTACCTATAATTCTTTTAATCCGTTTTTTATCTACCATTTAATCTCCTCGGTCATTTCTAACCAACATCTTTTAGTCTCACCATTATAAGCAACAATAATTTTCTTCTGCTCAATTAATTCTAATACAGATTCTTCCGCCCCTTCTAATCCTAATTGTTGAACAGCTTCCGGTAATTGGAATGTAATTAAATTACGCAAAAGTTCGAGGTATATTTTACGCTGTTTTGGATTTAATGTTGATAGAGCGTCCATACATCCCTCACTTATACTTGTAATCCAATAGCAATTAAAAATGCTATCATTATACCTAAATAGCAAACAATTCCCAACATTACTATACCAAAGGCCACCCTATCGTAATTTATATTCATTTGATTCCTTATTGGTGTCTATTAGTCTTGCTTAAATAATTATCCAAATCAGGAGTTTCCTGATTTGTAAACTTAATCCCGTGTACTAAATATCCTTTATCTTGTTCGATCATATTTGAGTCATTTTCTTTGCAAGTAATAATGCAAAATAACTCTACATTACCTTCATGCTCAAATTTTTTGCCATTCGCCAAATAAATATCAGACTTGGTTTTCTTTGTTCGATATACCCAGAATTCCTGCATACCTTTATAATGCTTAATCTGCACTGTTTTGTTCTCTATATCTTTCTTGAAAATTAAAAATCCACCTAAGCCTGGTTTAATCATTTTTATTCCTTTCTTTGTAACTCAAATACCGGATTATTATAAGTTAAAAATTCTTTACTCATGGTATCTCCTATATTGTTTGATAAAATTAGGATTATAGGTTAATAAAATCTTTTCTCCCTGTAATAGTAATATCCCGGCCCAAAAATTTAATAATAATAACAACCTTGTTGCACTCTAAGCTATCGGCCAAATTAATTCCGACTATCATAAATTTCCTTATAATTGGTTATTACCTGGCTTCATATGAAGCCCATCGATCATATTTTCAACTGCCCTATTAGGTCTCTATATACCTCCGAGGCTTTCTCCAAGCAGGAGACTTCGTTCCAGCCTCCGGCGCTGTACTTTAATAGGGATAGCAGGAATTCTTTTCAAACCACAAACACTTGTTGTCTACATTAAGTTCATCTTGAGTTTTTATAGAATCATAAAAAAGTTCTTGAGGCGTTCTTCTCTTTCGAAGATTATTTTCATGTCTACATTCATCACAATAATTATGGCAACAATTATTACAAAAAACTTCTTCTGGTTCTTTCTTTTTCTGTTGTGGTTGTTCAAATAATCCCTTTAAAAAATTAAACATTTATTCCTCCTTTAAATTTTGGGGGAGAGCAGGACTCGAACCTACATCCTGCGTATCCTCAGAGTTTAGCCCAATTCACATATCTTCCCCATTTAATCTTAATTAAAGTATAGCATTAATTACTATTTAAAAGAGGGGATTAGCAAGATTTACCAAGCTTTATGCGGATTTATATTCTTGGACGGCTCAATCCGTAATTTTGCTCTTGCTTTCCGGCTAAATGAGATAGCTTCAATTTCACTAAAGCTCTTCTCTTAATCCCCCCCAATATTAAAAACTTTTTTCTACTTTTAACGAGCTTATACCCATACTTAAAACCTCGATGGAACTTCCTTTTTGTCATCCATTACTCGGCCCATAACAATAATTAGTTATGCTAATCGTACTAATCCGATGCGGTTATTTTAGGTAAAGCCTGCATACCGCCATAGTCCTAATCGGGATTATATCCCTGTACTCATAGTATAACACAATATTTCTCAATTTGCAAGTTTGAGACTAATTATATTCCTATTTTGAGTTGCCATAGATTATCCTTACCAATCAATAATAATCGATTGTAGGGTACTCTAAAGGCTATTTTGAGGCACTTTTAGCCTCTATACCTATCCCTTTAACCCTTCGGCATTGTTTTCTTAATTCTTCTATGGGCATTACATATAAGTCTAAAATATTTCTATTGCTTAAAAAATCAATACATTCGGATCTTAGCCATTCGTCGATACCATCAATATTTGACATATTATTTACCTCCTTATACTTAAAAACTTTTTTCTACTTTTAACGAGCTTATACCCATACTTAAAACCTTGCCAGATTTATCAATTACCTTTTCAAGTACTACGGCATTGCTTATTTGCTTTTCTATATTAGACAGCCGCCTATTTATCCGTTTGTTTTCTTTGTCTTGGTATCCTTCTCCCACCGGAATAACCACATTGATTCCAACCTCGGAACAAATTCGTCTATTAGTATTGTAAACCCCATATATTCCCATTTCCAAATGCTTCTGCCTAATAAACTTTAATTCTGTTCTGATATTATATTGTGTTTGTGATAATCCTTTAACTTGCTTTTCAACACTGTTAATCCTATTATCTTGCTCGTTATTTTTTTCTGTCAGCGCATTTACTAGCTTAGGGTCAACGTCCTTTCCATTCGTTCCGTTGATACCATTTAACCCATCGAAGTAATCAACATTCTTTATAGGAGTCTTGCCATCGGTTCCATCTTTACCTACCCCGTCTTTGCCATCACTTCCGTTAGCCCCGTCCTTCCCAACGCCATCCTTACCATTCAAACCGTCAAAATAGTCTATGCCTTTGACTGGGGTATAGCCATTAATACCATCCATGCCTACACCATCAACTCCGTCGAAATAATCTACACCTTTAATCGGCGTATAACCATCAGAACCGTCTTCTCCTCTTAATGCTGTAATGTCTTTCGGGTCTGTCCAAATTCCAATTGAATCATTTCCTTTTTCTCCGCAGTAAGCAAGAATATCGCCTGCTTTTCCATCATTGGAATCAAATACATTTGAATCTTTGACACAATCAACTCCGACACAACCAAAGGAAAAAACATAAAGCCATATCGTAAGAAGCAAAGATAAAACTAAAACCAATACAAACTTAAATAAATCTCTCATTTTATTCCTCCTTTTAAAGTTGGTTGAATTTCTTCTGCAAAAATTCCAAGTGTACTCGTTCATACTTCGCAGTTGTCAAAATTGATCGATGCCCCAAAACATGTTGAATTTCCCTCGTAGTAAATCCATTCCTTTGCAAATGAATAGCACAAGAATGTTTATACATATGAGGATGTATATGTTTATCCGGCCAGTTAGTTTTTAACTTATCGAAGATATACTGCAATGAACCTCCTCCCAAATTGAAAGCATTATTAACCTCTGGTTCTTGAACAAAATATTCCTTCAATATAGGTATCAATTTGAAGGCCAATGGTATTAATCTTTCATTCTTTGATTTTAAATTGTAAGCTAAAAATGTACCCTCCTTAAAATTTATTTGCGAACGTTTCATAACCTCAATTTCGTGTTTACGCTGACCGCAAAAAAACATAAAATATAATAGAGCTTTAATCTTTAAATGTTGATGCTCAAACATCAAAGGTAGTGCGGGTATAATCTCCTTTTCAAAAAATTCAAATGACATATAGGCAGGTAACTTATCAGTGACCTCAAAATACTGAGGCAATTTAAACTGTACCCCAACAAATTTACTATATGCTTGAGCCGCCTTAATATAATTGTTTAGAGTGCCAGGCAAATGATTAAGCCTTTGTTTTAAAATAAACCTGTTAAAACTAACCTCATCAAAGATTGGTTCTTGACGGAAATAAACTCGCATATTATCCGCGTAGCGGGTAACTGAAAATCGATTCAATAATAACCAATCTCTAAATAAATCTATATCTGCCATTGTAAGCCTCCAGGCTCATTTAATCTTACATACCGGGCGATCTTTGAGATGTTCTTACTCCAAGTTAAAGGAATTTGCCTGCCTGTTAATTGGTCCCGTTTAACATCGATCCTCGTTTGTTTCAAGGATAAAATAAATAGGGGACTATCAATTAATTTCTGGGCATAGATTGAATTTCGTTTACGCTTGATTGCAATAATTCGATTGACTTGATTAGTGAGTGCCTTCTTGTTTGGAATATGCTTAAAAATAACTTGATGAGCTAACCATTGCTTGATTGATTCTATACTGCCGTCTTTGAGTTGTTTGTTGATCTTCATTTTATTTCTCCTTATCTTATCTTTTTACCAGATAAAACAATGTCCAGATGCTCAAGTGCAACTTCTTGGGCACGATTTAATAATATCTTAACCGCCTCGTTAGGATCCTTATGGTGGATTACTTCCCAAAAAGAATAATGAGGAGCAAGCATGGCCGTAGTCTGTTTGCTATGCTCATTATCAATCCTGACACTTTGATTAGTAAGAACATAATGCCATCCTAAATTTTCCTAAACTCTTATCTGCCAGCCCGAAGTTTTCATTCTTTTCAACAACAACTTTGCGTTTAAAATTGCTTCTCTCTTATTCATTTTATTACCTCCTTTTAACTCCCTAATTGCTCTAAAATTTGTTTCCCTTTGTCCCCGAGCACCCTGCGAGGGGTTCGATTGATGTAACCTTCCGCAGCTAAAAATGGTTCATAAACAACTAAATAATCTGACGTGGGTATAGATGCTCTTTGGGCCAAGGCCTCGGCCCCCATAGGTTTAATATTATCCTTTAATACTTGTAACAACCTAATATCAATATTAGTTAAACCATCAACTATAATCCCGCTTTGGTTCATTACTTTATCAATATCTTTTTCTACCAAATCTTTCATTAATAGCCCTATTGCAATTCTTGGCGTTCGTTTGGCATTTTTTGATATAGTCCTTAAATCCTCATCCTCCAATTTAATCTCGGGATATAATTGCCGTTTATATTGGGTTATGATTTTATAAAGATCCTCAGAGCTATACCTATCTAAAACTATTTTCGTAGAAAATCTATCAACCAAAGGGCTTAATTTTTTCTGTAAAATATTTAATTCTGTTGTTGCCCCGGCCAATATAAAAGGTCTAATATCAACCCCTGCTAATTTCGAATCTTCCATCACCATATAGAGGGTTTCTGCAACCTTTGAATCTAAACCGTGAATCTCATCCAAAAACAAAATTACTTGTTTTTCTTTTGCTTCTCCTATCTTATTGCATATCTCAATTACTGCATCATTATCCATTAATTGTTGAGGTGTTCGATAAAACATTTTCGCTTGCAATAAATTAGCTAGAACATATACTATCGTCGATTTTCCGGTTCCTGCCCAACCGGAAACTAAAAGGTGAGAATTGGGTTTCAATTCCTGCACAACCTTGACAAAGGATCTTATCTCATCCTTTGCCTGTTCTTGTCCTATAAATTGATCTAACGTCTGAGGCCGGTATATATAGATTTTTACAGGCTTATCATAAGGCTTAATTAAAGTTGTATCAATACCAGATTTAATCTCTTTGGGAGCCCCGGAAGTTTGTCTCATAGTTATTACACCCCCATCAAAACAAGCCCCGCTTGGAGCTTCCTGTGGCTTTTTTGGCATACATAAATAACATATAGCCAAGATTACCAATAATTCTAAAAAGATTGTAGCCATATTAATCCTTTACCTTCATGTTTATAGGCATAATTACTGCTATTTTATTTCCAGCAGTTAATTTATACCCATTTGATTTTTCTACATCACAAGTTAATTCCCATTGATCACTTGCTAAAGCCTTAACATAATCAAAATTAATTCCCCAATCTAAGCGTAAGCGGCCTAATATTATTATCGCCTTACTAATACTTAAAGTATCATCCTCTATAAACAATTTTAATTCCGTCTTCGATGTTTCTGGGATAACTTGCTTATATTTAGGAAATTCTAAATCCTCTTTTTTGCGCAAAATTGTGTTGTCTTTTGCTGTAATAATTTCATATAACCCAGGTTCCGGGAAAACCCCGCTTAACTCATCATCCTTTAAAATATGCAGTCGTTTGCCATCACAGGCAACCAAAGTATTTTCCTCGTACAAAACACATTTAAGAGCCTCGCGTTCTTCTTTTTTACCTGCTACAGCTCTCATTACCCAATCAATGCCGGGATGAATTTTTCTTAAATTAAATGGGAATTTTTTTTCCATGTTATTTGCCCTCCGATTTGAATTGTTCTTGATATACCCATTTATCCTCTTTTTAAAATTTACTGTTCCAATTTAAACCTCCTAGTTGGGTGAAGAGATTAGTTATTATTTACAATGTGTATCTTTGGCCGTCAGATTCCCGTAAGGCAATTATTCTTTTTACGTCTTTATATTTTTTAGCTTCTTTTTTTGCTCTACTATCGGTAGTGGCGTTGAGCGGGAAAAAATCCCCATTTTTATCTTCGTATTCATATCTTGTCATATTTCCCTCCCGTTTTTTGGACCCGGCCTAATGTCCGGCTCTCCTATAATTAAAGTATACCCTATTTTTTCTATTTGTCAAGGCAGTTTTAATAATTATTCTGTTATTATTTCTTATACAGTATAATTTTTTCATGTTATCCTTTCAAATATAGAAAATCATAAGGCTCACACGTCATGCCAATTACAATTTTGGCTCCCAATAATGTAGGACAAACTAACTGCTCCCTTTCAGTTTTAATTTGTTCCATCACTCTTTTCTTGGCTTTGCTTTTTAAATCAGATAACAGAATGTCATATTTCATTGTTTTGTCCTCCTTGTTTGAGTAATACTTAAAAAGTAACTTCTCCAATTACTTTGCATTTTTTACATCTTACTTTTCCTTGTTGAATTGTTATTACATCTTCTTCTTTCACTTCGCATGCAATTAAAGTATCCCCCAATTCCCAATATAATGCTAATGATAAATGCAAACCGGAAGCACAAGAAGCATCTGATATATCGGGATTCTTAGCAATAGCAACCTTACCATCTTCATAAACAAAATTCCTATCATGGCACGAGCTATATTTTCCTTTGGATATTTTGTTTACTCTTTTATACAATATTACTTTTTCATTAACAAAACATAATCCCAATTGCATAGCTAAAGAATATTTGAGAGTAAATTTTCCGTTTATATAGCCAAATAACACCCAAGCCTCACCGTACACCCGAACCTTACCGTACACCGAAGCCTTACCGGACACCGAAGCATTACCGTACACCGAAGCCTCACCGGACACCGAAGCATTACCGTACACCGAAGCCTCACCGGACACCCAAGCCCCACCGTATTGTGTTAAATTGTTTTCGGATTCAATATAACCCCCTAAGTCTCCCTTTGCAACAAAGCCAAAAGAAATTAAAGCTTTAATCCGAATAACTTTTTTCCATTAACTTCAATACTGTCATTTTTTAATAATTCATATTTTTTCATTTGAGCCTCCTTAGTTAAACGGTTTGAAAAACATCTTTCATTTGCGATTGTAAATGATGATCAATTATTTTCTGCCTAATCAATACCAATAAATCTACAAATTCAACCCATCGATTAACTGGTATAGGCAAAGAAAAGTCTAAGCACATTCTCATATAAGCCAATTTTACTATAGGGCTTTTATCTAAACTTATTATAAATTCCTTAGATATAGATTGCTGATCTTTAGTACGTTTAATTTCCATTTTATCTAGCTCGCGTTGTTTAATCATTACAAAATCATTAGGTGTAAATATTGATTTTTTCCTTTTTCTTCGTTCCATCATTAACCCCCCTATTTATATCCCCAATTATAGAAGGAAAGGCAACTGGTCATTGCACCTCGAAACTGAATTGAACAGTTTCTATTCCACCAGGAAGACAGGCTACCACGCCACAATTCCCTATAAATAATATCCTTAATTTAAAAAGGCCGGGAGTATAGGCTTAGATCAATATCTTGTCTATCATCACCCTTAAAGGCTCCGCACAAGATTTATCTGTTATTAATGCTTAACTCCCGGCTGCCGGTAAAATAAGAGCTTTATACTTTCCTTTGCATAATTACCTCCCGCCTGACTAACAGGCTTACTAAGGTTTGTTACATTATACATTTGAAGTATAGCATATAGATGTTATTTTGTCAAGGAGATTTGTTTTATAATTTAGCCTCAAATCCTAAAAATTCGGTGGTATGCCATTCGTTCCGGTTTTCAAAACCTAGATGGCCGGCGATGATTGCTTGACAAGGCCGGTAAGGATAATCTGAAGGTGGGAAGTCCTGGCGTTCGTTGGCCTGGTTTCTTACATGCTCAATTTCGATCAAAATTGCGGTTAAAATTGCCTGGGTTTCTTGTGATAGTTTACATTGTTTCATTTTATAGCCTCCTTAAAAACATATTTGCTTGGTTAATATTACAAAATTTTATTTTCCCTTGTTTAGTCATTACTGCAACATTGCCGGAAGACTCCTTAAATAATACTGCTATACCTTGGCCATCTCGAAACTTTTTGACCGCTCTGATCTTGCCACCTGCAATAGATATAATCATTTTGATATACATAAGCCTCCTTTTAAGAAATGTTAATAACCAAGTAATTCTTTAGAGTATTATTGTATAGATATATATTTCCTTTTTGCAAATATTGCCTATTTAAACAAGGAATAAAACCAAGTTTTGAATATTTATTCCAAGCTTTCCGCTTGCTCAATATCTCAGCGGGGATAAAATAATAATCTCCGCCAAAATTATCTTTTACTGTTTGCGCTTCAGGGATGATTTTCTGTAATTCTTTTATATCCATTTTATTCCTCCTTGTGTTTAAAGTATAACCTGCATTTTCAATTTTGTCAAGAAAATATTTGTAATTTATTGTTTAAGCATATAATCAAAATTCCATTGCCAATTTTTATGTTTCTATATAGGGATGTTTTCAATATCCTCATACTTCTTAAAATATTTTTTAAAGTGTATTTTGCACAATTGCACAAGGTGCTTACTGTAGCTTGAGTATAACAGAGAATTTCTGAAATGTCAAGGTAAAATAGCAACCTTGTTTATAAGTTTACAAAAATAATGGAATTATTATTAATTTTAAGCTTGACAAATAGAAAAAATAGGGTATACTTTAATTGTAGAAGGTAAAAGCAACCGAAGGAAAAAAGGGAGGCTTAAAATGGTTCAAAATAATATCTTAGAAAATTTGAGCGTTGAACGATTACAACATAAGTTGGTTTTATGGGCAATTTGTCACCGTAAGATTACTATTGAAAAATCTTACATGATGAAACTTATTACAGATCAAGAATTAATTGACTTGACTAATGCAAGAATAGCAGGGCTAATTTAACAGGAGGATCGAAAATTTATTAATAACTATTCAATAAGAGGAGGTGCTAAAATGATCCCCTATAATTCAAGCATAATAGTAACACAAGGTAAATGGAGCGTAAGTAGTACAACTGGGTGTTTACCTGACGGCCAAGCGGAACTATCGGTATTTATTCCGCGTAAGTTGCATAATAAAACAGTTTATCAATTCGGGGAATTGAACGGCAAAATTTATCCTAATAGTACTAAGGCTCATGAAGACGCGTATTTGCATGGTTATAGTCAAGTATACAGGCATGCAAGAGTAAAAGCATTTATTCCTAGGTGTAATAGATAATAAGAGGCCTAATAGTATCTAATTGGTAAGCCTAAGAAAAGTTGGTTATTTTCTTGACAAATAGTAAAGTATGATGTATACTTTAACTGTAAAGGATAGGAAGTATCAGACTAAAATAACTGGTTACTCAACCATAAAATGAGCGTTAACCTTCCCCTTTACAGAGTCAAAAGAAAGCCTAAGTTTAATTACTTAGGCTTTTTTATTGTTATAACTAACCTAAAATATCACAATAAATAACATTAAATAGATTGATTAGAAACATTAATTATACAGGTATAATATCCTCTATTAATGAGTAGTAAACGGGGCAAACTATGCTTAAAAAGTAAGTAGTTTATCTACTTACTTATGCTTAAATAGTGAGTATAAAACATACTTACTATTGTAATTTATAGGTATAATTTATCAATCATTTGCATTAAAAAATGGTGGTGGAAAAAAGTCATGTTTGTATTATAATCTCTATTAGATTATAAGACTCTATTATGTTATACTGCAATAGTTTACCTATACCCTACCCCCGGCGGGTCCGTTTTAGCAAGCCCGCCGATCTGCCTCAAAATACATACCACGGTTATACTCTATCGATGAATAATCATCCAATTATCGGCATTTATCCAACCTTACCATACTCATTCCATACTCATATTCTACTTTAAATTTTCCAACCTTGCAAGACTCCGCCTCTTACAGTATTTAATCTATTTTATAGCCTTATTTATGGTGTATATTATCCTATCCTTTCCCTACCAATATGCTAACCTTAACATTCTTTACTTTTATCTACTTTTACTTACCATCCTTATGCAATCTTTAACATCCTTTACATTATTTTCTCCAATTAATTGCTCATTTTATTATGATTATTGATCTATCTGACAATTAATTATGCTATTTAATCTAATCTTAATTATTATACTTCCTGGAATTCCTATGCCAAACTTTAATTATGGTTACTACAATGCCTCAAATTATCGTTCTAAGGCTTGTCCTTGCCATTTAAATTATTTTAAGCCATATCCATACTCTTTTTAATAATAATGCAACCTTGCCTATCCTATGCCTTAATTTGGGCATTTGGGTTATTTTATGCTTTATTTGATTTTATTATCACTATTTATTCAAACCTTATCAACCTATATCAAACCATTCCGTGGAATCTACAATATGGTATTTTAATTACCGGTTAATTACTAATAAGTACTATTCAGTAATTACCCAACAATACATTAACTTATCAATTTTGTTATGTATTTATTCTTTATCAAGCTCAATTACTATTAAACTCCTAATTAATACTAAATTAGTATGAGTTGATTAAGCTTATTAATAGCTTCATTGTTGTAGATTATTATACATAGAATTGTATGAAATGATAGTAGCTACCCCGGGTAGGTTGGATTTAGCAGGTACCTGTTCTAATCCTGGAAGGCACCCATAAATTATATTGGGTTTATTCAGCTTTGAGGCCGACGCTTATTATCACTTTAATATCATCTACTTTATTATCTCCATTATTAAATCTTTACTTGTTTTTATTTATATAATTTTAAAAAGCTAGAAGTGGTATTTCGATTAGAAATACCTAGTTATATTATGCTTTTCAATAATATAACTAAAAGAGTTAATAGGGATCTCTATTAAAGAGATCCCTTAATTAAACTATTAACTCTCCCTCTAGGGAGAGTATATTATGTAACATAGGTAAATAATCAATAAAGACAAATAACATATTTTCTATATAATAGGGTGAAAAAAATAAGATATAAATTGGCGTATATATAAGGTGTGTAAATTTTGATGGTTTATGAATTTCTAGGGATTTTGGAGAAATGAGATTTAATGGTATATTATTTTTCTGAACAAAACTTGCAAACTAAGTAAACTTATGTTATACTATAAGTGAGGATTATTTTAACCATATTTAAAAAGAGAGGTGCGGAAGTGAGAACATATCCTATTGTTTGTCCAAGTTGTAGGGGATTAGGAACCATTGATAACCCAGAGAGTGTGTCATCATCAGCAAAGATAACTTGTCCAGCTTGTAAAGGTAATAAGACGGTTATTGTATCTGATGATGGAAATATTTTACTCTCCTTCACCGAAGCCGTCCTATCAGCATCATCGGACTGGCCCTCGCAAGAGAAAATTAGACCGCCAGAAACAATGTTAACACCACAACAAGAGAGTTGGAACAAATCTCTCGATGCCGCCCTGATTGCTCATGTGGGGATTGTGGATGAGTTGCATGATGAGATTGCGGAGCTCCAATCCGAACTCTCCGCCAAGGATACGGAGCTTGCAGATGTAAAACGATTATTAGACGAAACAGAAGCGTGGAAAGAAGCAAGAGCAAACGCGAAAAATGTTATAGATTTATCCAACGAACTCTCCGCCCTGAAATCACAAGGGAACTTAATTGAGCGAACTGCTCAGACCATAGCTCACCGAGCTTGTTGTGGGGGTGAGCATAACCCACAAGAAGGAAAATTGCATGGTTATTGTGTTGTCTGCGGCCTTCCGTGGCCTTGTGCATATGTGGGAGAATTACCAAAATCGCAGGGGAATGTGACGGTGGAGGGAACTGATAGATTAAAGAGATAATCCTTGTAAACTACAATTTTCAAGCCAAAAAAATCACTTTACATCAATAATCAGTAATATTTAAATAAACTATTTTTCACTACCATGTGTTCTTTTCCACCTAACCTTATATAGCACTTAGGTTTATTATTGGTGAAAATAAATGGGCAAAATACTTGTAAATTAAGGTTTCATGTGGTATACTTATAATGAGGACATATAGAGTGTCTATTGTCTAAGATTTCGGCAGGGATATTCCCTCAAATATGCTATCTTTCATAGATGTATGATGTCCTCAATTATTTGCTCCTTCTTTATTATCTGCCACTTGTAAGTGGTAAGCATAAAGAGGGTTATAATCAACCAAGGATAGTTAGGGATTCTTTCCAAGGGTTCCATAAAACTATCCTCTGCCACCGCAAAGGTGGTTTTTAGTCTCACCTCGGCAAGATAACGGGACCTCCTAAGTCAGGTCTTGCCAAAACCCGGTTCTGATCCCCAATCTCGAAAATTGGGTGCCTACTCTTTAGGCTGAGGACTTGATGTAGTACCGGCTTATGCCGGAAATATTATACCGACGAAACCCGAACCGTTCCTATTCAGGTCGCCACTGAGGAAGGGGAGTAGTCAAAAGATAGGCTTAATCGAATAGGATACTTTGGAATAATTAACCAAAGGAGTAGATTAGGTTAATTTGCAGAGTCTTACGGGTTGTCCTCCCCAAAGAACCCGTTAAATTTGGAGGCAGATTTCATGGAAAAAGATTCTTGGTTTGCAGAACGAAATCCTTGGTTTAAACCCACCACAGGTGGATATTCGGACAAAGGATATTAAAACTTTAGGGTAATCACTACATAATATGGGGATTGCCCAAACCATTATGGTTAAGAGGGTTCGAGGCCCGAACCGAGGGCATCGCGTAATCGGTTCTTAAATATCCTGCACCGTAAGGTGTGGTAGTTTAATCTGGTAAAACAACCATAAACTAAATTAGGGTCCCGATGGAAAATCGGGTTTTAACCATACTCTTACAGGATTTTACAATTGAGTTCAAACTAACAGACAAATACTTTACTATTTAGCATTATTGAGTTTCCGGTATCCGGGTTAAACTTAGTTAAATAGGTATAAGCCACTTGATCTGTGAATTAGCATAGGAAGAAACTATGCCAATTTGCATATTTAGTGGCTTTTTTATTTTATATAACCCATTGCACTATTTAAGTTTAAAATGAAGAAAAAAATCGAAAAAGCCCATATTAGTTTTGAATCTTATAAAGCCAAATTAAAAGTGTTCCCGGCCTTTGCAAATTTGCCGGTAGAAGAATTTGAGCGAGTGGCGAAAGAAAAATTCAATATGAAATATGGAACCATTGTTAATGCAACTCCGGCAGAACCCACGATTATTGAAATGGTTACTAATGAGGTCGGTACTTGGGTTGGTTCTGAAGAGGCGGCCTTTGCGTTAACTCTTTTTAATAAATATATTACTGGAAATAATATTACCAATGAATCGGATAAAGATTTATTGAAATCATGTATTAATTTTGAAACCCAGATTCATAGAATTCAAACTTTTCTTAATAGGGAAGCCATAGATGCACAGAGAAATGGTACAAATCCCAGGGTGCCAATTAATGAATTGAGATCGTTAGCCGAACTTACCACTAAAGTAATTGAAATTAAAAAATTGTTGGGACTATCGGAAGAGAAGAAGAAGAACGATCCATTGGTTGAGTGGAATCAATGGTTGAAAAAAATGAAAATTTGGAGCGAAGAACTGAACCAGGTTTCCAAATACAAGGAGTGTCCAAGTTGCGGGAAACCATTATTATTTCTCCTTCGCCCAGAGGCATACGACGTTCTCAAACACAGTTTTTTCAGGGATAAAATTCTAGCTAATGATTGGCTGTGGAACTTATATAAAGAATCCAAAATAACCTTACTTGATGTATGCAAAGTTTTACTTGGCAGTCAATGCCAGGATGACTCTTATGGAAAATGGTTAGAACGCAAGCTTTATTGCACTGAGAATATAGACCCTTTAATGGAATCTACAGATAGAGAATCCGATGGAACTTAATAATGAGTTGCTAAAAAATCTGCAAGTTGATACCAATGCCTCTTATAAAGGCTTAAATGTAGCTTCTCAACTTTTGCAACTCAAACAGGCATTAGGCACCAATTGGTTTTTTGAAATGTATGATGAAAATAACTTAGAAGGCCCTCAATGGCAATTAATTGAGTTTGGATTCAGTGCTTCTAATGTGCAAATATCAAACGATTCGGCAAATGTTCTTTTATTTAGTTGGGATGGCAACAAAGTGGACGGAGTTTTATATGCCGGTGAAGCATTGCCATTTAATCAGATTGAAAGAAATAAGATATATTTGAAGTCCCACGGAAAAATTAGATTGTGGGCAATAGGATAAAAAATTTTTCGGAGGAAAAATAAAATGTTAAATCTAAGAAAAGTTTCAACTGCCTTCATTGCGGCAGGAACAATTAACGCGGATATGTTAGCTGATGGTGCTATTGATTTGGCCTCAGTTAAAGTTGTGGGCGAATTGCCCGCAATAAAATTAGCCGATGGTGCAGTTAATGTTGATAAATTAGCGGATGATGCAGTAGAAGCTGCAAAAATTAAAGATGGGGCCGTTGGTGGATCTAAAATAGCCGATGGTGGGGTGGATTTGGCTACATTAAAAGTTACTGGTGAACTCCCGAATGTCAAATTGGGTCGCATTGATGATGTGGAAAAATTAAAAGATGGTTTAGTAACCTTAGCTAAATGTGAGGATGATGTTAAAGCCACACCTTATGTTGGTGGAGAAGAGGAGCAGTGTGTTATTGGTGTTGCTGATGTGGGAATTATTGAAACTGCTTTATCTAAAGTTACGGGCAAATATGCACCTAAAAAAGTTAGAGTAATCGCCTCATTGAAAGTTCAAGAAAGTGGTGATACTGGATATTTAAAAGTATTTGTTGATTCAGAAGTTGCCCCTCGGCTGACTGTTGAAACTTCGTCTTTAGTTTATGAGTTGGTAAATGGCGAATTTGATGTTTCTGGTTTATTGAATGGGAAGCATATGCTGACTGTTAAATTAGCTACTGATAGTGTTACTGGGAAAGTTTATAACGATCTTATAGATTTTTACCTTTTACAATAATCTCAATTAATGGAGTAATTTGATGTGTAAAGAAAAAGACAACGATTATCGCTTCGGAAGATGTAAAGGATGTAAACAAGAGCATACTCTTTTTAATGGAAGATGCTTAAATTGCAATACTCAATTCGGTGAAGTTGAGATACCTCAATTTTTGAAGGACCTCTTTGCCGGCTCAGAAGACTAAATATAATTATGCTTGAACCTAAAATTATTTTGACCGACGAAGATCGTCGTATGATCGAAACGATGACCGACAGTATCGCACTCGCTGAAACTTTATTTTCAAGTGTAGATAACCTTACATCGTTCTCCGAGGATAAATTTGTTAAGACTCGCTTAGGTCAATTTCCATTGCTATCACATGAGTATGGTTTGGCCTTAGAGGGCACTAATTTATCCGAACAAGAAAAAATGGAAATGCGGAGTAATTGTGGTTCGATTTATAATTTTGCGGCTAGGAATTACGGCAAGACCGCCTTTATTTCGAAAATAGATTCCTGCCTCTATATTTTATTTGCCGTCAACGAATCGATGGGGTTCAGTTCTTTTGATATGGGGCATTTAAAAGGTGCACTAGAACCCATTGTTAAAGCTTTTGAAAGTCATCCAATTTTGGAGCATTTTATTGCTTCTATTGATCGTAGTTATTATATTACCACCAAATTAGGAACGGTTTTACAAAGTGTAAACATGAATGTCGCTTGTGGAACCCGAGCAGGCGACCAGTTTTTGCAAAAACATTTCAAACGGCTTGTGGTCGAAGAAGCTAGTTTAGAGTCAGATATAGTTTATGAAAAACGGCAAGATTCAATTCATTCTGCCGGAACGGTATTTCGAGTAAGTGGAATGACCGATTTTACGGATTTATCCCCAGCAGGTAAACAGTTTTATGATGTTGAGAATAGAAAAAAAGGAAGAGTATTAAATCTTCCACAGATGATAAATCCCGACTTTAATTTGAAACAAAGACAAAATGCTATTAAAAAATATGGTGGAGAATTAAGTATTCCGTTCAAGATATATGTGGATGGAGAAGTTATTCAAAATACCGAAGTAGCTTTTGATATGCAAAGGTTGCGGGATTTGGTGTATCCGCATAAAGCTAACGGGGAATTAGACGAAGCCAATACAATAAAGAACTATGAATTAAATAAAAAGAATTTTTTTCTTTACAAACATAGAATTATCGTAGATCGACCACCCAATGCCGACAAAATAATAGTATCTGCCGATATTAGTGATATTGGAATCACAGAAATTATGGTATGGGCGTTAGTAAATAAGAAATGGAGATATCTTTATAATATAACTTTACGTGGGCTTACTAATGTTGAGCAAGAACCAATTTTTAAATTTTTATATGAGAAATTTAAGGCACCGTATATATCGATAGATAGTACTGATGGATGTGGCCGTAGCATATTAAATAGTTTAGAGGCAGACCCTGAAATTGATAATAAAAAATTAATCCGGGTTTCATTTAATGAGAACATTGAAGTCGGTTATGTTCTTGACGATGATGGAAAACCTAAACGGGACGAGAATCACCAACTAATCAAGCGATTCGAGAAAATGAAATTTTGGGCTCATGAACGATTCTGCCATTTGGCTTATAATGGATTTTTGTTTATGCCTCTAGATTATAAATTTGATGAGCAAATTCAAAAAGTAGTATCGATGGTCCGATCAGATGGAGTGGTTTTTGTTTGTATAGCAAAAGAAGACCATTTATATCAAAGTATCGAAGTTTTTTCCATCGCAGAATTCCTAATAGAATTCGCCGGCTTTTCAACGCCGGAATCAGAAGTACAAAAACGCCACTGTAAAACGGGCGTTTAAAATGGAGGTTGTATGTCTTACAAGTGTCAATCTTGCACCAGCATAGTCGAAGATTATACACCAATAATTCGCAAAGTTATCAAAACTCGCAACAAAATTTATTACCATTTAGTAACCAAACATCCCCTCACTCATAAAAAATCGGTAAGCAATTTCAATTCTATTGAGGAACGCAATTTAGCAAAGGCAGAACTCTTAACATTAAAATATGAAATCTTAAAAGATTTTGTAACTAAAGGATCTGAAATAGCAAAAGAAATAGCGGTTTGCAATAATTGCCGTTAAAAGGAGTATATTGTGCAAAATTTAGCATCATTAATGTATCATTTATTGTTTAGGTCTGTGATGATGGAAACGGAATTCCATGCCCAGGCCAAATTGGCTTTAGCCATGACTTCTTCTGATACTTCGGGGATTGTAGATTCTTTATGCGATTTTATGGTTGGTTGCGCTACAGTTGATATGTTTATTGATACTGATACCCAAGCCTTAGACAAAACCTTAAATGAAAATTGGTTGGAGAAAATTAACAAAGAATATCGAGGTATGGGTATTGAAGTTGGTTTAAGAGGATTACAGAAAGAGTATTATAAAGAATTATGGAAATGTGCATCCTTCCCAGTATTGAAGATTCTTAAATGGGAAGAAATTGATGGTATAAATTTACCTGTTTCTATGGTTTTTGCAGATGGTGGAAGTGTGTATGCAGAGGACAAGGAAAAAACTGGCAAACAGGATTTATTTGCTTACGATTATTTTATAGGTTCAGATGTTAAGGATAGAGAACCAATTGAAGCAGAATCTCACTTCTTATATAAGCCCGGGGTTAGAATTTTCGATAAATATCCAGTACCATTTTTATTTAGACGTGGCATTTATAAAAACTGGAAAATTATAGATATGTTAAAAGACAAGGAAATAAATCTTGTTGAAAAAGTTATACCTTATATGCTACAGGTTTTAGAGGGGGATCCCGATTTATTAAAGGCCGGGATTACTTGGAGTAAAGAAGAATTAAAAGTAATCAAAAATGATTTACAAGAAATGATGGATAAAGTAAATCGATTTGATGTTAATGGGAACGATGGATTGCAGTTATCGAATAAAATGCCATTAAGGGTCGGGAATTTTGGTGAGAAAATTAATCAGATTATTCCCGAAGTTGAACCTATGTTTAAACAGGCTTTATTTACTTCTGCTGAGAAGAATATATTGGCAGGGTTCGGATTTGTAGAGGTCGTGGATATTTCGTCCGCAAGCCGAAGAGAAAGTGTATTATCGCCTTTAGTTTTTATGAAAGAAGTTAATACTGGGATTAAAGATTTCGCCGCAATTTTAAATGATTTAATATCGTTGATTAAAGAGAAGAATGTAAATTCGACTAAATCTAATTCTAAGAAGTGGATTGTTGGCTATAAGCCGGTTACGGAATTTATGTCGGATGCTTTCTGTACAATGATGAGAAGTATGTCGGATAGAGGATTGATTTCTAATGAGACTGCTGATTTTATTACTTCTAAGGGACAAGTTGATTATGAGTTGGAAAGACGGTATCGTTTAAGGGAATCCAAGCAAGGGGACGAATATTTTATGTACGCGAAGATTACCCAGAACAACGAACAAAATGTTACCGGTGAGGAAATATTAAGACAAAAACAGTATCCCGATAAAGTTGAGAAAATGCCCGAAAGTAAGCAGGGCCCAGAAAAAATGAATTTTAAGCAAGCATCCTTACAGCCTCAAAGTTCTGAGGGAGAATATTTAGACGATGATGTTTTATATGGTGATGAAGAGATTGAGGAGAATTTTTCAGTCGCCAAATGGAAGAGAGATTTTAGCACTACCAACTATATTCGTGTGCGACAAATCGATCCAAAAGAATGTGACAAAGAATCATTTAAGACCGAAGTTATTGATGCAGAGTTAGGAATTTCTGCCTTGGTCGCTAAACGAATTGATTCGGAGAAAGTTGAGATCCAGTCTTTTATCTTCAATAAGCAGAATGATTGGGATATCAAAAAAGCTAAAAAATGGTTATTAGATCGGGCTCAGAAAGAGTTGGAACTTGCTGGAGCCCCATATCAAAATATTGCTGAGCTTCCTCAAGCAGTTCAGACCGAATTAGGAATTGAGGGCCAACGAAAATTCATGCAGGTATTTAATTCTGCATGGAAGTCTGCTCAAAAGAAATTTCCCGGCAACAACAAGAAAATCGAGGCATATTCATTTAAGGTTGCATGGAGCCAAGTAAGAAATTTAAAGAAAGCGGAAGAAGCGGGATTGTTCCAGAAGGCGAAGGCTGCATTAATGGCAAAACAAACCCAATTAATCGACTATTTACAATCCTTGAATAAAAAAGAGGACAAATAATGAAACTCTATAAAGACAGCCAATATACTGAAGAAATCTCTTTAGATGATGAGATTACATTTGGTGTAGTGCCAGCAGGCACTCAATCAAATTTGTCAGTCTACATTCTAAACGATGAAAAGGATGATAGAGGTAAATTTATCCCAATTATCAATATCAAAGTAACGTTAAATAATGCCGAAATTTCAATTTTATCGGCACCTACATCTTTACCTCCCGAAGGTAAAGCTAAAATAGACTTACAATGGAACGCAAGTTTAGACTTGCGTCAAGGGTTAAAATCTACAAAAACTTCAATCCAGATTGCTGGTGAAGGTTTGTGCGAATAAGGATAATCAATGAAATCAATATTAACTCGCAAAACTAGTGGAGTTCAGGATATTAATGGGAAGGAAGATAAAACCAACAAGGTTTCTTCTTTCCAAGCCACTCCAGATGATACCCATTATCCTACAGAAAAATTGGTAAAAGATAGTTTGAATGCTAAGATAACTGGAATCTATGATTCCATATTGAAGTTTTTTATTTTGGAGTAAAGGAGAATTAATATGAGTTACAGAGTACCCGTTTTAGAAAATTTTGTTTGGCAACCAAGTGTGAAGGACAGAGTTACAGCGGCAGGATTAATTAGTTTAACTGGAGCAGCCGCAAAAGGTGATAGGTATTTACTTACTGATGGCGCAAATGTAGGACAGATAGCTTATTGTAATGTAGCGGCTACTTCTTTTCTTTATGACACACCTTTGGAAGGTATGATAGTATGGGTAGACGACGAAGATAAGTATTATCATTGTACTAGTGGCACTACTTGGGCAGAATATTTGGGCCAACAGGGTATTCAAGGCACCAAAGGTGATAGAGGAACTTTAGGGTCCCAAGGTATACAAGGGACTGCCGGAATTCAAGGCACCAAAGGTAGTAAGGGCGATAGAGGTACCTTGGGTTCTCAAGGTATTCAGGGAACTAAGGGAGATCGAGGTACATTAGGATCTCAGGGCATACAGGGTACCAAAGGAAGTAAAGGGGATCGAGGAACTATTGGTATTACAGGGCCCCAAGGCCAAACTGGGCCGGGTGCTACGTATTCTTCTGACTATGGCTGCTTAATTATTTCTACCACATAATTCTTTAGCAAATCGGAATCGTGTTTATTGGGAACAATTTTATAAAACTATAATTGGCAATATATGCTTTAATATTTTATGGAACAAAATAAAAAGCTTACTATTGGTGTGTGCCTAATTGTAAAAAATGAGTCGGAATGTCTGGCCAAGTGCCTTGAAAGTATAAAAGAGGCAGATGCACTCTATATTTCAGACACCGGCAGCCAAGATAATACTATTGAAATAGCAAAGAAATATACCGATAATATTTATACCGAGGATGTTTGGCACGATTCATTTTGTTCCGCCCGCAATTTTATTTTATCCAAAGCCGATACCGATTTTATCCTTAGCATTGATGCAGATGAATCTCTCGAAATCGGAGGGCTACTAAAAATCCGCAAGGCAATAGAATTTGCGGAATCACACAATCAAAAAACTATTAATTGTATAATGGAAGCCAATATAACGGGCGACCAATTTTATTTTCCTCGATTATTCAAGCGATGCCCAGAAGTATATTGGAAAGGTAACATTCATAATTATTTGAGTTATACCGATAATAACAAGTCGGATATAAAAATTACCTTTGGCTATAGCAAGGCACATCAACACGATCCTGATAGAGCATTAAGGATATTGAAACAAGAATTAAGTAATAATCCTAATCTGATTCGTGAATGTTTCTATCTGGCGCGGGAATTTTGGTATCGTAAGGATTGGATTACTGCAATTTACTGGTATAAAGATTATTTGACCCGGACAAATTGGCCCCCCGAATGGGCAGAAGCCTGGTTAATGTTGGCTAGATGTTATTGGGCACTTAACAAAAATGATGAGGCCAAGGATGCCTGCTTACAAGCAATTAAAGTAAACGCAGATTTTAAAGAAGCCATAGAATTTATGGCAGAGTTATGTGGACCGAATAACCGGATTAAATGGTTAGAATATGCAGAATTAGCAACCAATAATAACGTATTAACTATACGATCTAAAGTTGAAAAAAAATCGGATTATTATGACAAATTATTTGCAAATTCTTCAGACATGTCTAGGTATTACCATCTGTACAATAAAATAGGGCAGTTAGTTGGCGAAGATAGATGTTTAGATATCGGATGTGGAATTGCAAATTTAAAAAATTTTATTAAAAATTATAACGGGTTTGATTTCTCACACGAAGCAGTTAAAATTGCCAATAGTCCTCAAGTTGTTGTGGGTAATGCTTATGATAAATCAAATTATGAAGGCGAATATGATACCTATATTGCCACCGAAGTATTAGAGCATTTAGATGATTATAAGATTTTATCAAATATACCTAAAGAAAAAAGGTTAATATTTTCAGTACCCAATTTTTTGGATGAAAGTCATTTAAGAGTTTATAATGAGCAAGTAATTAAGGAAAGATTGGGTAGTTTGATAGATATTCAAGATATATATAAATTTGGTTGGCAGGGTGAATGGCGATTACAAGATAATCCAACTGGGAATATAATTTATTTGGTTAATGCAATAAAAAAATAAAGGAAAATATATGTCGTACAAGGTTGACCCACGAGAGACTTCATTTTTTCAACCCGCAGTAGAGGACAAAGATTTAACAAGTCCTCCTGCCTATTCTAAAGGCAAACGATATATTGTTGGAGCTGGGGCGACTGGTGCTTGGAATTTAAAGGATAATTATATAGTTGATGACAATGGTGCAGGTTGGGATTTTATTACCCCTAAAGAAGGAATGATAGTTTATATTAAAGACGAGGATAAATTTTATAAATATATTTCTTCTTGGACTGAATTGTCTCCGGTAGAAACAGCGACCACAATAGCTACTTTATTACATGCAGCAACGGATAAAACCTCTTTTGCTGATAATGATGAAATTCCAATTATTGATAGTGCCGCTTCAAATGTTTTAAAGAAAAATCTATGGAGTGTTGTAAAATCTACGTTAAAAACTTATTTTGATCCTTTATATCAAGGTTTGATAAATATTTTAGTAAATGGAGGTACTGTAGGTACAAATGGAGTAGGTGTTATAGCAATAAAAAAAGGAACAATTCCGAGTTCAAGTCCGGTAGATGAGGTTCAGCTGTATGCAGATGCTACAGATATTGCAATAGATAATATGGAATATGCTTCTGATGGAGCGGCACAGGCAGCGTATGTGAGTAATGGATTGAATGATACTTATGGTTCTAATGTTGTAACTGGTGGAACTGCCACATCAAATGCTGAAAGAGTAGGTAATCCAGCATCTCTTTCAGCAGATGGTAATACGGCTACTTATTTAATAAATGACGGGGTTAATGGCGGTTGGTGGAAATATGATTTTGGTAGCGGAGTAACAAAGAAGGTAAGAAAGTTAAGATTTATTAATTTACAAAATGTAGCATATTGTTTTGGTAATTTTAATTTTGATGGTTCTAATGATAATTCTAATTGGACTACAATCAGTTCTGGTGATGGAGATGGGGGGAAGTATGAATGGCAAGAATTTACCTTTTCAAATTCCACCTCTTATAGATATTATAGAATAATTGGAACTGCTGGTAATGATAATTCTACAACAGCATTTTTTATGAATGAAGTAGAAATGATGGAGTTAAATTTACATTCTCTTCAATCCTACTCCGAAGTCACCATCAAAACTCAAGGTTCTTATTCATTAAAAGGAGTGGCGGCGATAACAGGCAGTCTTAATAAAACCCTTACTCGTACAGTATCTCCAGTAATAGATTTGACAAAAATAAAAACTCTAAAATTCGATATATATTCTTCAAGAACTGGAGCGAATATAAAAATAGGAATACATGATAGTGGGGGAACTACTACAGAAAAAACTTATACTGTATTAGTTGCAAATACTCAGGAATCAGTAACTTGGGATATTTCTGCAGTAAGTGATGCAAATAAAGATGCTATTGATTCAATTATAATAACAATTTTAAATGCCGATGCAGAAAACATATTTTATATTGATAATTTTTATTCAGTAGGTTTGGCAGAATGTAGAGTAAGAGATGAGGCAGGAAATATTACTACAATTTCACCACATAATTTTAAAAATATTCCGAAAGAAATTATAGAGATGACACAAATAGAAAGTGATGGAATGGCTTGGTCATATCATAGTGAAAAAGGAAAAAAAGAAATTACTGTAGACATGTTTAATGCCGTTAAAGACCTTGAAAAAATAACAGGTAAAAAATATATTTATACTGACAAGGATAAAATATGTTAATAACTTCATTCTTTACAGATAATGGAATACCTAAGACCGGATTAACTCCCACTATCAGAATTAGAGATTTATCGGATAATTCTTTAGTAATTACTGATGCCTCAATGAATGAAGTTGCCGAGGGATTTTATTCCTATGAATTTGCCGAGTATGATGACACCAAAGATTATGCAATACGCACCGATGGCGGTGCCTCATTAAATAATTACGAACGATACCAATCGGCTACTAATAATACAGGTGGTTTAGCCGAACAAGCAAGTTTAACTACAATTGGATTGAATGTAACTACAATTTTAAATATCGAGAAGGGCAAATGGGAAATCAAGGAAAATAAGCTTATTTTATATGCTGAGGACGGAATAGCGGTTTTATATCAATTTAATCTTTTAGATTCCAATGGATTACCTACAATGACAGATCCTTTTAAGAGGGAGCCAATAATTTAATGAACCTAATTACAAGAGGTTTAGGATACTTACAAAAATTAATTACTTGGGGTTTAGGTGGGGTTGAAGAAATTATAATCCCTCCGGTTGTTAAAAGACATGGAGGAACCACCACAAAAAAGAGGAAGAAATTAGCAGTATACGTACCATTCAAATATGAGTTTGATTTAAATGGGGTTAAACAATTTCCAGTTGAATTAGAATATAGCATTTTAGGAAGCAAAGGATTTGATTCAAGTTTGCAGTTTGGTTTAGTAGGCAACAAACTGTGTGAAGGTAAGATTGATAGAAAATTTACAGGCACCAAACAATTTACAGTTTTAAAAGACCAACAAATATCAGGAATCAAGGATTTTAATATTTCAATAAAGAAACTTCTAAGTGGGATTAAGGGATTTACAAGTTTAATAGAAGGAAATTTACAAGGAATAAAATTAGGCAAGATTCAAGTAAGCAGGGATTTTAATGGTGTGAAAAAAATAGGAGTAAATAGGCTGATTGTTAGCACGGGGCGGAAAGATATTACTAATATTTTAATTGCGGTTGGGCTTCTGGAGGAATAATGATGGATTATAATATGATAGAATTAGAGAATTTTTTAATGGAAATGCAGGAAAATTCCGAGGTATTATTCTTAGAAACTGCTGAGGAGCGTAGTGAGATATTGCAAATTGCAAAAGCTAAGGGAATTGTTCTTGAAGATTCCGTAGATTTAGCTATTTTCAAGGCTTCTTATTGTTGGGCAGACAAGGCAAATAATAATAAAGAAATTTTGCCTAGTGTTGAGATTTTACGCAAATTACCCACTCTTATTGCGAAGCCTGTTAATATAGATCACGTGCGGCGTTATGTTTGTGGGGCGGTTATTGAATTTCGCTACATAGAAAAGGAGAAAAAGGTTATAATTTGGGGGACCTTTTATAAAAAAATATTTAATACTGAATGGGCTAAAGTTCAGGAAATGTTTAAGAAGAAAACCCTTAAGGTGTCTTATGAAGTCTGGCATAATAAAAAAGATGTCAAAAATTTAGCTAATGGAAATTATATAATTGAGAAATTTCAGTTTGCCGGTTGTGCTATTTTGTTAAATTTAGATGGGAACACTATTGCGGCTTCTCCCGATGCGTTAGTATTAGAAGTAGCAAAACAGCATTATGATACTTTATTGATGAGTGATTTGGCGGTTGCATCATTAAATACTTCCTTTTTAAAGGACAACACTTTAATGTGTGATAAATGTAAAGGTGAAGGTGGTTGTAACGAAGTCTGCAAAAGTATGTTATTTGCTCAAGCAGACCAGCAATTAGGAGCAACAATTGTACCTCCCCCAATTGTGCCTCCAACTCCCGAAGGGCCTATAAAAATAATCTGTGCGCATTGCGGAAGCAACTTCGAGTCAATATTCATACAAGGCTCAACAAGCCCAATAAAATGCCCAAATTGTTTATCAATAGTAGACAAGGCAGGCAAAGTATTACTGCCTGCACAGAAGATTGATTTCGATTTTTCATGTGCAAATTGCAGAGGAAGCAATTGGTTAATCTTAAAGAATGCCACATTAGAGGCAACTTTAAAATGCCAATCCTGTGCAAAAGAGTATGATGTAAAGTTTAAAGATCAAACTCCCAATGAATTATTAAAGAGGTTGAAGTTTTTACGTCAGGGTACTGTCAGATGTTTGGCTTGCAATATGGAAAACCCCTATGCAATTTCCTCTGACATGGATAAGATAGAAGTAAAATGTGCTAAATGTGGATTAAAAACACCATTAGATATTGCACACAATACTAAACGAGAAATTGAAAGCTTTGCGGAAGCGAAGCATATTCCTAATAAGGAGGAATTAGCAATGGATCCAGCGGTTTGGAAGATGGATAAGGCAAGTATACAGGTATTATTGAAGAAGGCTGCGGAAAAAATCCGCAAAGCGAAGAACGATTCAAAATTGGCGAAGGCTTCTTTAGTTGAAACTTTGACTAAAGTTGATACTTTAGCAATTGCAAGTTTAACTCAAGAAACTCAGATAGTGGATTTAACTAAGCAGTTGGGTGAAGCGAAAGTATTATATTTTGCCCAAGCAAAATTGGTTGGAGATAGGCGTAGTGAACTTGGCGATTTAGCCAAGGATTTAACTGATGACCAGTTGATTGATGAGGCTCAGTATCAATTGGCAATAGCTAAGAAAGTTGTGTTAAAAACGGCCTCAACTCATGTGGGAGATAAACCTAGTGCGGATGATGAGCATTATAAAAAGGTGCGTAAAGAAGTTGACGATAAAATGGTAGCAAGATTACACTGGTCCAAAAAATAGGAAGATAATGTAGTAAAGATAGATTGTATAAAAAGATAAAGTAAATGTAACAAATCTCAAAAAAGGTGGTAACAAAAATGTACGAAGAATTAGTATTGAAAATAGCAAAGACCATCGGCGTTCCGGTTAATCCGTCACTCAACACTCCTGTTGAGGTTAGCGCACTCGCTAATTTGGATGAAGCCGAACCCGGGGAACATGTGTACCGTTATGATGCTCAGGATACGGATGCGGACGAAATATTGGACGTAGCCACTTCCACCGGCGTTATTACGGCTGTAAAGACGAGTCCTGTAGCGGACACGCTGTTGACTTTTAAGCATTTGAATTCCAAAAAGCAGTATGTGTTGGTGCCTGATGTAATGGATTCTCCCGACACTACAATCTTTTCTAGGAAGAAAGAAAGAATTATAGGGGCTCTTGATAAATTGGAGCTTCGCATGATTCTTAACGCCATTATAGATGGCAAGACTCCTGGAATGGTTGGTGGAACTCATGCGTTGGAAGATGCAATAGCGGCAGTACTTCCTGAATCGGCGGACGACATTTATGACATAATTTTTGCCATGAAGCATGCAGTTGAAGATTACGGAAACGATTATCTTTTACTGTGTGGGTCTACGATAAAGGAAAAAATTGACACCTATGATAAAGATTATGCGGACACTTGGAATTACAATGTTGGGTTGCTTGCTAAACTCAAGGAACTCGGCATTGATGTTATGAAAATCTTCGGGACAGTAAAATGGACCGGTGGAGCTCATAATATCGGTTCCGGTGGATATGCGGATGACAGTGCCGTTACTGCACTGTTGGATGCTAACAAAATGATCTTTATGGCTCGGAATACTCGTATCGGAATGGGCAAACCTATTACCTTTGTAAGACGGAAGATTTCTCCCGCTATTGCGAAGATGATGGGTGCCGAAATTGATGCGAAAACCTATAGGGCTATCTTTGTTGACCCTGCACCGACTCAGGTTGCTGGTACTGAAGTTCTGGGTTTTGGTGTGTATGGTTACGAGAGCATTATATGGTTTTGCAACCTCCCCAATGCTATAATCAAGTCCGGGGATCTTTCTAGCTACCTTCATGCGTGAGTAAGTTAGGAACGGGAGATTGCTCCCCCGTTCCTATTTTAATCAATGATTTACCACAACCGAGGCACACATGTTTAAACTAAAAAGCACATTAACTAAGCAAGAAAAGCTTCAAATTGCAATCCAAATCAAAGAAACTCCAGACATATTCAGTGAATTTTACATTACTCAACAAAGATTGCGCCTATCAATTAAATCTAACTTAGATGTATTATTTAAGAAGTTAAAATTTGGGGATAAGGTTATATTTGGCGAAAATGATGCAATAGGAGTTATTACAGGTTTCGCAGATAAACAAGTAGAAATTACAGATATAAATACCAATATCTCCAAGATGGTTCCAACTCGAAAATATTTAGTTTTATTGGCAAAAACCCCTCAAGGGGCTAATAGACTATTAACATATTTGAATTTTGTTATTGATACGTTATTTCAAGAGGCAATCGAAGTCAATGATTATAAGGGTGGGAAAAAGAATATAAATGTTTCCACACTTTTTGTTAAATTGAAAAGTGCTGACCCTATATTAAAAGTATTTTATATTAATGGTTGGGTTTGTGTAGGATTACGAGGAAATGAATTGCTTTTAGCTAAGATAATATATGAACCAACAAAAATATTGAAGTATGACCCGAGGGATAAAAATGACTATAAACAAGATCGAGACTAAAATCCGTAGCACTGTGGAGGATAAATTAAGGACGGACACTGAGGTCTATGAGGCCGGTAGTGGTCGAACATTCACTATAGCTTGCTCTAACGTTCAAGCGGTTACTTCGGTGGCGGTCAACGGAACTACCTTAGCAACCAATCTTTATACTTATGCTTCACAAACAGTAACTATCAATGTAGGTAGTGTTGCAAGTGGGAATGTAGTAAGTATAACTTTTACTTATTATAAATATTCAACCGCCGAATTATTGGATTTTATCAAGTCTGCTTTAGTGTATTTAGATAGCTATAATTATTCAATACACTTCGATCTAAGTGCAGACGAAACCGAAGTATATCCAATACCTCAAGTCAAAGAACAATCTTTAATTGTAATGGTAGCCTCAATTTTAATTAGACCCGATTTTGTTTCTTATAGTACAGGCACAGTATCGGTAAGATACCCAAACAAGTTATCCAAAGAAGAAAGAATAGAAAAACTAATCTTAAAATTTTCTCATGATAGAATAGGTTGTAACACTATACTAGATTTAAGCTAAATTGATAGGAGTAAATTATGCAATATTCCGCAGTTTTATTAGAGCAAAAATCTAAATTTTTCCAGAATGAGGATATATATTTAACATTTGCTATCTACGACTCTTATGGAGATTTAGTTACGGATTTTACTGATCTTACATTTGAAGCAGAGTTAGGAGTTTCAGATTCACAATTATTGGAAAGTTCTGATTGTGTTGCTGAATCTGGGGGGCTATTGTCAATTCATATTCCTAAAGCTAATACTAATGATATGTCTGCTCTTGAATCTCATTATTTAACTCTAAAAGCAATAATAGGCACCAATAGTTATTTCTTGGGCAGATTTGAATATGAGATTAAGGATAATGATTTGTTATAGGTGATTTATGATAAGCATTAGAGTTATAGATAGCGGAGAGAATTTAATTGATTTTGGTTCGAGGATGCACAAGATTTTTGAGCAGGAGTTACCTGCTAAGTTGGATTTGCTGGGCCAACGAGTTCATCAATTAATGATTTCCATTATTAAGAATAAGAAAACTCGTCCTGGTAGCGATAGCAAATTAGAAAATGCTATTGAATATAAGTTTTTTAATGAATTAGGTAAGGGATATGGGTTCTGGATTGGGGATCTTGATAAGATGAACTCTATGGCCCCTTTTTGGAGATGGTTAAACTGGGGGGTGGCAAAAAGCGGAAGAACGATTCCTCCCGGATATGATGAAAACCCTAAAATTAGAGGGGAATTCAAACCTGGGTCGGGTATAGGTAGATTTGAAAAAGGGTTTTACCCCATGACCCCCCGGAAGGCGATTACAGCTATGAATTACATCGAAGTTGCAACCTTTCAGATTACTAATGAAGTGAATCAATTGGTGGCTACACTTAATAAATAAGGAGTAATATAAATGCTCGACCCTTTAGATGATTTAATGTCCGAACAAGGCAAAAAAATCCAAGTATATGTAGGTCGCAGTATTATAAGCGACCCCGAAGAACAGGATAAGAAAGTTATCCTTACAGGTTCCATTCCAATTCAAGCTATCTGCAACCCTTTAACTTCTGAACAAGTTAAATGGAAGATGGGCGGTATATCTACATCCCAAGGAATGGAGATTATCACTTTTATTCGTTATAAACCTCTACTTAAACTATCTCAGAAATTTGTCATAGATGGGGTTGAGTATGTAGGCTACAAAACAAATGACGGTCGTTGCCAAATAAAAGACCTGAGCAGTATTTATTGCCGTATCCAACTTTATCGGGAGAGCTAAATGGGTATCTATAGAGAAAAACGAAATATAATCAAGAGTTGTATAATTGCAATATCGGCAGGATTAACTGCAAATCCAAATCCCTATACTAATGTTACATGTGTAAAATCCTTCAAAGAATTTGCTAATACTCCTTTAAGCAGAGAAACTAAAAACGCAGTAATTTGCGTTTTGTTGGGGTCAACAATACGAGACAATGTAGAAGTTGGATCTAATTCTAAATTAAGAAAAAGTCTAATATTAATCCATGTTAAAGGAACTTCGGGTGGACAAGTTGAAGATTTAACGGATATGATTTGTGATTATTTAAAAAATGGATTTACATACTACGAATATACTACTATTGGTGGGGTTTCTTCCGATGCAAGTTTCGAATCGGGACCTGATACTGATGGTAGAATCATAGTAGATTTAATTGATGATGTTCCCGTAGGTGGGGATATTGATAAATCTCAATTGGAACTCGATGATAGATTTAGAACTTTGATAACTTTGCATGTTACAAAAACGAAAGTTGAGGATTAATATGGACTGGTCATTTACTCGAATGCTTGTTTTTCCATCAATACTGACGGTAGCTGGGTTCGGCTTCACTGGCATTGCATTGGTATATAATTTTTTAGTTACTCGCAGAATAGAGTCAAATCATTTAAAACATTTGCAGGACGATGTCACTGCGAATACAAAAGAACTGGGAAATATCAAGGATGATGTTGCTTCGGTTAAAGTCGATTTAGCAGACTTAAACGGATATGTCAGAGGCAAGTTGGGTAAATAATTAAGTAAGTGCTTATAGATAATCGTATGATTTTAAAAAGAATTGTAATAAATATCATTAACCAATTCTATTGGAGAGAAACGGTTAATAAAATTTAGCTTTTGCCAAAGGAGGGCAAAAAATATGAGTAATATGGTCAGGTTTTCGGCTGTGGGATTAAGATGTATACCTGTGATGGGTTTAGGCGATTGGGCGCAAATCGATAGAGTTCAAAATATCGATAATACAGGCACATCCAACAGAGAAGAAATTGAAGAAGTAGGTACCGATGGTACAGTAGATTGGGTAGAAGGCACTCCCAATGTTCCTGTTAGATTAACACAGAAAGAATATGGCAAGTTAGACTTCTTTCGTAAAATAGCCAATGTTGCAGATTCAGATGATACATTAACATTAAGTGATTTTTCCACTTCTGTATTTGATTTTGCAAGCTATTTAACTAAAGATGGGGGCACCTTTTTAGGCACCTTATGGATTCCTAAAGCTAGAGTGTCTGGTTTTTCAATCACTATAGGAAGCCCTACGGCTCAAATTGAACGTAGTTTCGATTTTATTAGTGAGGACTGGATTAACTGGCAAGGGGATAATAAGTATTTAATTTTCAAACAAAAAGTTGTAGAGTCTGGGGATCTCGAGTCATTAGACCACGTGGATATTACGGTTTCTGACCCTGTTGCAGTTGCAGACCCTAAAACAGCAGATGTAATTTTGAGAGTAGTTAAAATTACTGCACTAGGAGTAGCCACTGAACTTACAAAAGTTACGGATTATTCTTATCTTGGTGGGGTTTTAACTGTTGATGATTGTGCAGTTGGGGAAACAATAAAATATTGGTATACCGCAACTACCTTTATAGGCGGGCAAACAGTATTTACTACCAATACTTCCGATGTGGGAGCCTTAAAGGCCGATTGTGCAGATTTATTCTTGGTTACTGGTGGTCGATTGACAAGAATACAGAGTGTTACAATCGATGTCAAATTAGATAGGGCCGATGAAGGAGAAATCGGCAATCCCGAAAAAATATTGTTCGGGGTAAACAAAAAGACAGTTACAATTACAATAGGAAAGTTGCTTGAAACTTATACATTGGAAGAAGCACTTTCTGGTCAAGCCGCAGGATTCGGCAAATTATCATTAAGGGATTTTGCCGATGATAACACCATAAAGGTAAAAATATACACCGACAATACTAAGGATACTTTTTCAATAGGGTATAAGGCGATTAATTTAGCAATATCTGAATTGAAAGGTACAACCGCAGTTGGGGCTTATACATCACAAGGAAATACCCTTACGGGGCAATCGTTGACAATCAGCGAGACCGAAGGAGACATATAACATAATCGGGATTGGTGTTAGGGAGAGCCTCGGTGCTCTCCCTCCATCCCATAGATATTCATGTATGCGGAGGATAGACTGTATGGAAAATTTACTCGGAATTATATTTAATCTTATTGATGATCAATCAAGAATTTTAGTCGGGACTTTGATTAAGAGGTTGGAAGATTTGCAAGTTGCTAATCCTCCATTATCCCAAGATCAATTGAAGCAGGTATATTTGTCTATTGCCCGGAACGTTATATATGAGAATGCCCGGGGATTGAAACGAATTATCAATGCTAAAATTCCGACCATTATAGATTTTACTCAGAGCCAGCCGAAGTAACGGACTGGCTATTTTTGTGGCCGCGCCAATTATGGAGAATAAAATGGAAAATTTAGACAGAGACCAAATTGCACAAGAAGCAACCGATAAATTAATATTGCAAGAAGATTTACAAAGGCTTGAGCAAATGCTCAAGGATAATGAAATTGAATGGGATTTTAATGAAGTTAAGTATAAGGTTAAAGCCTTAGATTATCCTAAACAACAATTGTTAAGAGAAGCAATGTTAAAAAGGCATACTGAACTTCTAAAGGATAGTAAATTTCTATTCAGGAAGCAGGTTATAATATTGCTGAAGGCTAAGGGTGTAGATATTGAGGCAATGACAAACGAACAATTGCAAATCAACGAACAAATCAAAGATTTACAGCTTAAATTAGCTGAGTTTGGCGATGTCTCTAATAACGACGACCCAATGATTGTCAATTTAAGGGGTCAAATTTATCAATTAAAACAGGACATAAATAATATATCTGAAGAGAAGATTGAACATTTATCTTATACTATAGAGTCTGAATTGGTTTACCTTAATACTTCCTTTTCTACATATCTTGCATTGGAAAAATTTCAAGAAGATAAGTGGGTTAAGGCGTTTGATAGTTATGAATTATTTATGAATGCTAAAGAACAAATTAAAATGCAAGCCACGAATTATTTTTCTATGGTGATATATAAGATTAATAAAGACAACGAGCAATAAGCGAGGTTTCTATGGATAAATTAACCCAGCAAATTCGTATATTAAATACAATTTATTCAGATATGGATAAGAATTATTCTACTTTAAAATCTATGTTTAAGAATCACTCGGGGATTAAACAGAAGTTTATATTATCCGAACAAATACTACTACAAGGGTTCCTGCTTTTGCAGGACAAAATTGAGTTTGTAGAAACTAAACGAAAATTTAACCGAATAATTAAAAAGATTAGGGCGAAAAATGTATAAAGAAGAGCCACTACGAATCCTGGCGAGGTCTTATAAATGGCAGAGTTTATTTAATAACTCGAAGGAGCTTGATGGGGTTCAATTATTTAATAACACTTCGGATTTTACTAGATTGCAATTATTCTTTATGTCGTATCTGAATGAAATACATCAATTATACCAAGATTTGGCAATAAAAAAACCTAACCTTTGTGAAGAAGTTATTAAAGACCAAATTAGATCTGAGGCTTATTTTGTAGGGAAGATAGATAGAGAACAAAAAGAAATAGATAATCCTAAATCTAAACAAGGACCAGAACCACAAGCAAGAATTAGTTTCTTTACTCCAAAGAAAAAGGATAAATAAAATGGATGATGTGTATAAAAAACTTATACAAGTAACTGCGGATACTACAGGTTTGCAGAAGTTAGATTCCGACCTAACCAAGGCTCAACTTTATCTTAATGGTATGGGGAAATCTAGTGAAACTGTGACCAAAGCTGTAGGGATGTCTATTCCTGTTATGGATAAATATGGAAAAGTTAGTGAGCAGTCTATGTTGAAAATTTCAACTGCTTCTGGTAAGACTTTTGAAATGATTAATAGAGGTGCACCAAAATCCGCAAGTGCAATGGGTGATTTTGAACGAGCCTTGAGGCGAGCTGCTATTGTTGCCCCTGTATGGATGGCTTTAAGGATGGCTATGATGGGTGTATTCTCATTAATTCAAGAGCAATCTAAATTTTTAGTTGAAATGGAAACTGCGTTAGCACATATTCAAATTGTAGGTAAAGGTACAACTCAAGAATATAGTTATATGAAGATTGCCTTAATTGGATTGGCGCAGGCTTATGGTACTTCTGCTTCTGAAGCTATTGAAGCAGCCAAAACCTTCCAACAGCAAGGAAGAACAGTTGCGGATACGATTCAACTTACCCGTCTAGCTATGATAGGTTCTGTAACTATGGGTATGGGATTAAAAGAAACGGTCAATGCCTTAACCGCAGCCATAGAAGGCTTCAACCTCCCAATTAATGAGAGTGCACAAATATTAGACAAATGGATTAATGTTGAACGGCAATATGCCGTTACTGCGACTGATTTAGCAGAAGCAACTAAACGTGCAGGAGCTACCGCTAATCAGTTGGGTATAACTATAGATTCCTTTTTAGGCCATGTAACTGGAATCATCGAAGTTACAAGAAAATCCGGCACTGAAGCCGGCAATTCTTTACAGTTCATGTATTCTCGAATTTTAACTACAGGGGCAAAAGTAATATCAAGTATAGCTAGGGTTCCTGTTTATATGGATGCTTCAGGCAAAGCAGTACAACAAAATACGGGCATATATAGAAGTGCTGGAACAATTTTAGATGAAGTTGCCGCTAAATGGGATAATTTAACTCAAAAACAAAAATTGGATATTGCACAAGGGATAGCTTCAAGAAGGCAGATGACTGCATTTATGGCTTTAATGCAGAATTATGATAGGGCAGTTTTAGCTAGAGTGGACTCATTATCCTCAGCGGGACAAGCTGAGAAGGCCCTGCAAATTATGATGGGCACTACTGCCTATAAAGCTAAACAATTAACCTCCTCTTGGAATTTGCTGACTACTGTAGTTGCAAATACGGCTCCTTTTAAAGAAAGTTTAGACATGATGTCTAAAATTCTCCTGGTTATTTCTTCTTTAATTGATAGAAGTAAAGTCGATCAATCCGAAATGGCTAAAGCTAATGCTATTGAACGCACCAATATAGAAACCAAATTATCGAGTATTGCTAATTTTAAGGAATTAATTAAATTAAGGGATGTGTATTCAAAAGCCCCACAATCTAATTCTACCATTGCTATGGTGAAGGCTATTGATGTAGCTTTAAATAACTTAACACAAGTCAATCCTCGTTTAGGAAAGGTAGATTTCACGGAGTTAGAGGTTGCGAATAAAAAATTAGATGAATTTACTAAACTAGAGAGAGTGAAAGAAATCGTATTGAGTGTTAGGGAAAAATATGCCCCCGAAGTTGCTACCATTAAATCCCAAATGCAGATGTATGACCAAGGAAAATATCCCGAAATTAAGGGCAACTCTGGTTTGCAGAATGTTATTGCTTCTCAAATACAATATAAAAAATGGGAGCAAGAGATAATTGAACTCGGCAAAGCAGAAAATACTGAGATTGATAAACAGGTTAAAGGTTTAACTGATAAAAATGGAGTCTTGGCTTTGACTAAGGAAGAAGCCGAAGCGGCCTTAGCAGAAGAAACTAAATTAACCGATATGTTAATTAATGCTGAAATGGAGAAATTGAAATTAAGGGGAGCTTCTGCCAAAACCTTATTAGAACAGGAAGCTCGATTGCATGATGCTTTAGGAATAACTTTAGATAATAATGATTTGTTGAAACGAAAATTGTCTTTAGAACAGGAAATTACGAGAGAAAAATTACATCAAAATAAAGTTACTTCAGATCAAATGAAGATTTTTGAAGTATCCCAAAAATATGGTTCCGATGTAGCAATTGATATTGCTAAGGTTTTACAGGGGGGCAAAGTAGAATCGTTAAGTGGCAAATCTTTAGATGCCTTTAAAGCCGAATTTGCAGATATGTTTAAGGATTATCAAGCAAAAGAATTTTACAAAACCGCAGGGGTTTTGGAAGATATTATGTTTCCTGACCAAACTGCGAGTTTACGATATCTAATGGGGATTAGGGACAAATATAAATTAACCCCCGAATTAACTACTCCTATGGCTAAGGGAATTGAGCCTCCCAGGGGATTATCTCCTTTACGAGATGAAGCAGGAAATCCTCTTCCACAGGATTTCAGCGAACGTGGCTTATCTGGCATTAGGGATGCAATCTTTCAAGGTTTTGAAGAGGCTAAAAGAAGCCCATCAATAATCAATCAAACAATTCCTGTACAAGTAGAGTCTCAAATCAATGTAAATATTGACTCTGAATCTTTAGTTGATAAGGTTCTATCTGCATTTAAAAATTCAATAGATAATCCTTCTTCGGGAATCGCACAAGCATTAAATAGAAGAATCAAAGAACAAACTTTTGGTGGTAAGGGAGGATAAAATGGCAGACTGGAAACCTTCATTCAAGTTATTTCAAGCAGACGGCACTACGCTAGTATATACATTTCTATATGTACAAAAGGATAGTGGTCCTTTTCCTCACACGGAAAAGCATATTATAGAACATGAAAATCCTAGGGCCAAAGGAAGTTTAGTTATTGATGGTGGTTTAAAAGCTTATGATTTAACTATTCATTTCTTTCTTAAAGGCGCAAATTATACAGCCTTAATGGCATTAATAGACACTTTAGAGTCGGCAATTCCAATTAATTATCCAGGAGTATTAAAAATAGATAAATCTTCGATTGCTACTTATGATTGTAATGTTAAAAGATTGCTAGCAATTGAAAGAGTGCCTAATGGAAATATTACGAATGTAGTTGAATTAAAACTGACTTTTCGTTGCAATTCTTGGTGATAGATAATAGTAGTTTAAAAGATTTTATAAGGAGGAATAAATAATGTCTACAACGTGTTCAATATATGTTAATACTGGAGATATAGATTCTGCAAGAGGAGAAAGTGGAGTAGAATTTACATTACTTTCTTTGGTATTAGATTATTTGTTATTTAGTAATGGTAGTGTAAGTGTTGCTGATGGAGAATCCTTGCCTATTACGGCCAAGATAGTGGCCGCTGGTGTGCCTATTGGTGCTATAGCTGTAGAGGTGCCAAAATGCTTCTTGGCCGATAATGATGCTAATTTATTGAAGGAAGTGTTAGGATTTGGTAGTGCTGATGGGGCAGGTCAATATCCATTCTGTTTTGCCTTCTCAGGCATTACTGGTAGTGAGCCGGTTTTAGAGTTATGGGATTCTAGTGATTTGGATACCATTGATTTTCTATCATTAGGTGAGGGTGACCCGACCCAAAGTTTTTGGTGGGGGATTTGTACTACTTTAACTCCTCCAGGAGACCATTGGGTTGGATCTAAGCTTGGTTCTAGCGCAGATGGGCACTTTTTATTTTTGAACGATGGTAAGGGCCCTCTTGAGGCCGCAAAGGATTTATATTGTAATCTTAAATGCATAATCAAAGCCAATAGTGAAGGGGCGTTAGAAACGCCATGCCTGGTAGTGATATTTACCACAGCGTGAGTTAATTAAAGGACAATCAAATGAAAAATTATACATATCCAAATCGAACAATAACAGCCAGCATAATATCTGGCAATTATCTTTATTTAGGAGTCACAGACTCTGTAGAAGATACTTGCTATTTATTAAAATGCTCCGCATTCGATCCTTCTATAGTTTACTATGAATTAGCAATAACCGCCACCGAAATTACAAGGATTATGGTTGGCGGGCTTAATCTATATTTATGTTTAGATGATGACACTAATTTGGCCGTCCAAGTAGTAATATCTACAATGGTTGCAACATACTTAGCTTTACCTTTAGGAATTACAGAACCTTCGGTAGATTTAATTAATGATGATACTTACTTATACTTTTTAATTGGAGGTTCAATAACCTCAATAATATTAGTGGATTATGCTGCATTTACATTTGTTTCAACATTAACTTTAGATGAGTCTGGGCAATTAGTAAGTAATGCTAAAAGGATCGATTTAGATGCAAGTGGTAACTTATGGATTTATACATCGAATACTCCTATTGATTTGGTGAAGGTTAGTATCGAATCGGGGAATAGTTATGAGATATTTACAATTAGTTAGATAGATATACAACAATTTAAAGAAAGGGGGTGAGAACCATGCCAGCAAGCGTGAGTTTTTCGGAAGCAAATGGTGTTGGACAATCAGTTACCGATAGTTTAACAAATTTAAACTTCGGGTCAAACGATTCGCCTAATCTTAATACTTCAACCTATAAGGTTGCAGTAGGAGAATTTTCGTTTGAGAAATATCTTAAAATTAAGGTTGGTGGAACATTTGCCGAATTATCAAACATGAAATTGTTTAAGTTATCGGGAACTTACAAAACGGATGAGTTAATTAAGGCTATAGCTAATCAGACTTATACACAACCAGTTAATACTGAATCTGCTAAGGCTGTAAGTGCAATTCCTACAGCTATCGAAAGTGCTTTGGCTATTCAATCCTTGGAAGATGAGTCTCTTGAAGATGAGACTTTATTTACCGAAGTTGGATATTCTAAGTATATTGTTTTGCAGACTAGTTCGAGTGTAAGTACGCCTACAGGAGTTGGAAATGAGAAGGTCATCAAAGTCCAATGGGACGAGTTGTAACTTGTTTAATCGCAAGTAGTTATAACAATAAAATGTTATAGATAGGCGGGTTCAATACAATGGAACCGCCAGGAGCCATTAATGAGCAAGAAAATAGTTTTAGATAAACAACTTTTATATAAATTATATGTCGAAGAAAATAATTCAGCGGGAGACGTTTCCATTATCCTAAATTGTACTCGCAAAGCAGTGATAAAAAATTTATGGAGATATGATATTCCTCGCCATCATAATTTGTGTAAAGAACGCAGGTATATTGATTCTGATTTGTTAATAAAATTGTATTGCCAAGAAGGCAAACCCACAACGGAGTTATCTAAGCAATTTAATATGTCTTGTGGTGCTCTTATAGTTCGATTAAAAAAAGCAGGAGTTTCTATTAGAAATTGTGGAAGCAAGGGAAACGAAGTCAAAATTAAAAAAGAAGATTTATATAGATTGTATGTAGTAGAATTGAAGTCTAGTACTGATATTGCCAAGATGTATGGGTTGAGTTATGGGACTATCTGCAAATATTTAAATCTATATGGGTTTTCTGAATATATTAAAGGCTATAGACCTAATTTTAAATTACGGGGGGATCGTTCTTCCTCTAAACGCCCCGAAGTTAAAGCTAAATTCAGTATGGCCCAGTTGAATAGACATATGGAAGGACCAAACAACCCGAATTATGGTAATGGTGAAAAATTCCGAGGAGATAAAAACCCAAATTGGTTGGGTGGATGTTCTAAAGGAGAATATCCATATGAATTTAATTGCCAGTTAAAAGATTTAATCCGTAAACGCGACGACTACAAATGCCAGAATTGTGGCATGACCGAAGAAGAACATTTAGCCTAATTTAACGAGATTTTGCATGTACATCATATAGATTATAACAAAGACAATTGTAATAAAAATAATTTGCTTACTTTATGCCTTATATGTAATGTCCGAGCCAATTATAATAGAACTTATTGGGTAAATTTTTTTCAAGACAAGATGTAAACCATTTAACAAAAGGAAATATAATGAACGAACTAAATTTTAATTGGATAGTTATATTTAAGGATAACTCCACAATCGAACAACATGGGGCCGACGGTTTAGATATACATTGGACCGAAGTACGGGAACGATTCTCCGATATATCATATTTCTTATTATTAAACAAGGATAAATCTAAAGTATTTATGGTTGATGTTTTATTAGGTATAATAGGATTTGGCGAACGGCAGGAAGAAGTATTTGAATTTAATAAAGGCAAGCATAATATAAGATTAATTTATTATAGGAAACGGGATACCTTGCTTGCAGTAGGGCAACAAATAGAAGATATAATTAATACTAAACATATATTGGGGTTACAGTATAATTCAATAACCAATGAAAATCATAAGATTATATTTCAAATAGACGATTTAACTGGCAACTTTATGGTAGGAGAATAAAATGGCAAATTGGTATGTAGATGACATAGATGGTTTGGATGCCGCTCCGGGTGATGGGAGTCAGGCACATCCATACAAAACTGTTGGCAAGGCAGTCTCTGTTGCTGCAACCACCGACACTATATGGTTGGCAGATGGGACATATGACGATGAAGTTGGGTTGATATCTACTTTAGCTACTCTTACTATACGGGGTACTTCGGGGGATTGGACTAAAGTAATTATTAAACCCGCAACTTCGGTTCAGAGTTGGAATTCTTCGTGGGGTACTTGGTTGGGTTTTACAGCAACAGGATGTAATATTACATTACAAGATTTAACTATTATTTATGATAAGGATTTTATTGCTGGAGAAAAAACATATAATACTGTTATTGCTACAAGCACCAATACTGGAAATTTGGTTTATATTAGAAATTGTTTCATACGAGCGATTAACTGGACAAACATAGTTTTTGCTACATATAATTTAGGTGGAGGAACCAAAGGTTATAAAAGTACAATACGGGGTTTTGGAGTAACATATGGGGGGAGCAATTCTTCGGCGTTTAGAACAGATAATGGAACCATAACAGCATATGATTGTATATTTGAGGGCAATCGAGTTGCTTTATATGGGAATACAATAACAGAAAACTATAATTGTTTTTATAATAATACGACAAATCGGAGCAATGGTAATTTGGGAGCAAATGATATAATTACCAATCCTTTGTTCGATTCGGCAACTGTAGCTACATGGCCTACAAATTCCCCCTGTAAAAATGCAGGGGTTGTGGTTTCCGGATATGTAGAAACTTATTCAGGGGCAAATCCCGACATGGGATGTTATGAGTTTAATGAAGTAGTTACTAATTCCCAAACAATAACCTCAATAATTAAATTTTTCAAAGTAGCAACCTCATCAATAACATCTAATATTTTATTTAAGAAAATTAATAATCAAAGCATTAATTCTTTAATCAAATTCTATAAAACTGCAACTGAATCTATAACCTCCAATATCAAATTTATTACTTTAAGGGGCTCAGAATCAATTAATTCTAATGTTCTATTTAAAAAGACGAACAATCAAACTATAACTTCTAATATTTATTTTTATGGATCAACTAATTCGGAGAGTATAATCTCGTTAATTACATTTTATAAAACAGTAGTTTCCTCTATTAATTCTAATATCAAATTTTACAAAGCTGGAGTCCAAGAAGTTCTTAATTCTAATATTACATTTTATAAAATAGGAATTCAAGAGTTAATTAATTCAAACATTAAATTTTACAAGTCTAATGTTCAAGAATCAATAACCTCAAATATCCAATTTTACAAGGTTGCCAATGCTTCAATAACTTCCAATATTAGATTTGGAAGTTTATATGAATCTAAATTTATTCATGATGATAGTTTATATATAATTACAGATACAACTCCAGCTACCCTAATCAAAGTAAATATTGATGAAGCTATTCCCACTTCCGAAACCTATACTTTGTCCGAAAGCAAGGCTAAAGCCATAGCAATTAATTTTACCACTCATCAAGGTTATATTGCTTGTGATAATGGAAATATAGTCAAATTCGATTTATTAGATCCTTCAATAAGAACTACTTTTCCTACGGGAGATACAATACAATTAAACTCAATAAGTATCAAAGAGGATTTTAATTTTACTTATGTAGGGGATACAGAGGAAGATAGTTTATATTTATTGGATGAAAGCGAAGCTTCAATTATCAATACTAAATTAGCGTTTCTTAAGGAAACTTCATATAAGATTCAAACATTATTAGCCTTTGTATTTAAGAAGATTATCAATACTAAACTTGCATTTTTACAAAAGTATGTTTATTTTGTTAATACTAAACTATGTTTTAACAAACTCGCAAATTTATCTCCTTCAACTTTCGATAATATTATTTTAGATGATTTTTCTGTATATTTAGATGTTGGGGGTACCGATGTTTTATTAAGCGATGTACAATTACCTTCAATTAAAGTTACTTATCAAGATAGTGGTGATGAAACTGCATTTACTGCTACCGCTACTTTTAATTTAATAAGGAAACATGATGACCCCAATCATACTTTAGCAGGAGTTGATTCTCCTATAACAAGTAAGAATAGGATTAAAATTTACATTAGAAGCAGGCTTGTTTTTGATGGTTATATTAATGATATTGATATGGATAGTAAATCCGAATTAATAAGCCTTTCTTGTTTAGGTTATGCTGCTAAAAACGCTAATATTATTGAACTTCCTTTGGTTACATTAAATTCTCAATTACATTGGTATGATGTTATTGTAAACAATATTAAAATAAATAAACCTATAGTCAAAACTATAGTTCCTACTAATGAGCAGGCTTCTGACGAAGATTGCAGAGGTATAATGGTTGATTTAGGTACTCAAATTGAGGAGCAAGTAGCTTTATGGAGTTCGTTTAATCCCGGGACTTATGAGATAGATAAATTGAATAATGGTACATTTGAATTTGTACCCAATTTTACTTATTTTTGGTGGGTATCTATTGAAAAATTTGGCCTTCCTGGAGATTTTGGTTATGGTTGGATGCCTAATGGGGTTTGGGGTTCTTATTATGTTGGAACTTCTCTTCAGCCTGTGGCTAATAGTTTGTTTAAGTTTGTAAATGCTGGTTACAAAAGGCAGTCGGTGCGCGAAAATAAAGAGACTGAGTTGGGATATTATTATGTAGGCTCTGCTCCTTATAAAGAGGTATCTTGTGCAAATGGAAGATATATTGCTAAGGCTAAATTAGAAGAGAAGGAAGATGGTTTATATTGGGTTATTGCCGAACATTATGATAATGTTGCTTTTGCCAAGGCCGTAGCCTTAGAAGAATATAAACTATTATGTGATTCTAATGGGGATACAAGTAAAATTGAAACTTCAGCTTCAATTAAGTTAACTTTAGATGCAATCGAATTTTATGGGGTAACATTATTAAGCAGGATTAATTTGGTCAACACCACGATGCTAAATATTTATAAGAATGATAATGGATTCCCTTTAATTGTTAAGACTTTAACTATTGATGCTTCAAGCATGTCTGCGGATCTTCAAGCAGACAATGTTCCTTTTGATACACAAGCAAATTCAATCCCCGTTTCAGGTGGGGTGAATAATTATTATCCTGTAGAACCTTTACCTATCCCAGAGAAACTTATTAAGCAATGTTCTAAATATGATGTATCTACTGGAGAAGAAATAAAATAATGGAAAACTATAACCAAACAAAAAATAAATTATCTTTAATTTGGGAACAAATCCAACGTAATGAACTTACAGTTGCCCAAATTGAACGATTGAATATTAATTATAAGTCTGCCAACTATCAAAAAGGGAAAAATATATACCTAATTGAAGAGAATTATAATGTGGTTTATGATGCTCCTTATTATGCTGAAATTAAATTAGATAATTGGGAAGCTTCTGATAGTTCAGATTTAAAATTGGTACCTGTATTTATTCCTTTTTCTAAAGCAGATTATGGGGTAGAACCAAGCATGAATTCTGTTGTTATGTTTGTTCGAGAATTGAATAATAATTTCTATGCCTTTGTTTATATTTCTGTTGGGAGCTGGGCAGGTCAAGGCCCATTATTAGCAAATTTTTATTTGTATATTAATAATTGGAGGGACATAGGTGTTATACAAACAAAACAAAAATAAAATTGCTAAAATGTGGGAGCAATCCCAGACAATTAAGAATAAGACTAATAAAATTATTCATAAGGTTACTCCTATTCTTACCCAGGATAGTTTAATTGCTAAACCTGCTTATGAAACTGCATGGCAGGTTATTCAAGTGGGTGGCACCCAAGTTTCAATTGATTATAGGAATGTGCCAGATATAATGAATAAGGTATTTTATACTCCGATTCCATATACTTTTTCTATTGATTTAGATATTAGTGAAGATATGCTTCCTTATGTTAATGCTAAAGCTATATTTAATATTCCGGGGGCACTTCCTTTTTCTGGAATTGCCGATAATGTAGGGACCTTTACTTATCATTATGATGAAATGGAGCTTTATAGCGAAGGAGAATTAATCTATAAAGGCCAGGACCACCCCGTTCCTGGCACTGCTACTGCTCATTTTTTGTATTATCATCCTTGGGACGAAAATTCTTATTGCAAATACCCTATTTTCCCTTATTGGTCAACGACTCCCTACGTGGGCTGGCGATTACAGACTCAGGAGGAAAAGGATGGTTTTTTTTCCTTTGCGGGTATGGTTTCAGTGCATGTGCGTCGCCCGTTTGATTCAACTTTACCTATATATGATTTGTATAATAGTGGATTTACATCTGCCGGCCCCGGTGGGGAGGTATATAGAACTGGCAGGTATAAAAGTATTTTATATACTGAATCCGAAGAGGTAACTTCGGCTTCAATTGTAGATTCAATTTGGTCTAATCAATATTTTGTAAAAACAGGGGATAATAGGTATAGATTAATAGTTGAGGGGCAGACTATATGTAGATTTCCATTAGAATTAAGTGGGGATGTTTGGGAGGATTGGATTCCATTATGGGATGTATATTATGAGAATGTGGAGCCTGTGAGTTGGACTAAAACTATAGATACCTCGACTAATCTACCTTGGTATCAAACTAAATTAATGCAAGCTAAAGTTAAATTAATTGTGAGTTTAACCGCCCCTAATACTTTTATGGAGTCCAAAAAATATGCAATATAAATCCACTAAAAACAAAATATATAAAACTTGGGTTAAAACTATAACTTCTAAAGAAGAAATAAGTAAATTAAAACAATCCCAAGATAGATTAACTAAGAAAACCCGAACCTTAGAAATTAATTATATGAAGAAAGCCAATCATTATGAAAGCGATTGGCAAACTATAGATTATTGGTCCGTGGGATCTGACACTTATATTTCTGCTTTTAGTGTGCCTATACTAGGAATTCCAATTTGTAAAATTCCTTCTATACATACAAATCTAATTTTTAAGGGGCCTCAAGAATTAATTGACGATTTGCAAAGGTTTGATAATTGTAGTGCAATTATGATTAATACTACCTTTATTATGCACGAACATTCCCCCAAATCAAATATAATTGCGGAATCATACAATATGGATCTATTTGTAGGTATAGAAATCATTAATGATATTTGGGAGAATCAACCTGCAATTTATACTAATTTGCAAGTAAAAGTTGCAATGGGATTTAATTAGGAGGGTAAAATGTACAGCATTATATTTGAAGATTTAACCGAATTTATCGGGGGATCTCCAGAAGATTCCAAATGGCTTAATATGCCTAACAAGAATATCAAACAATTAAAATATTCCTTTATGGGTAAAACCGTCACATTGACAGACTATCAATCATATAATCATGTAGTAGTCCATGCTATATTGCCTCAAGGTAATAGGCAAATAATCGCCAAAGTAATTTTAATGGTGAGAAAAGATAATGATGTATTAAATATAATCCTAAATTTTATTAAAGGAAAGATAGAATACGAACCTACAACTTTCGGGAAGGAATATAGAGGTAAACCACATTTATTTTGGAAAGATGGTTTGATAGGTTTAAAGCCACAAGCTTCAATTAAATAAAGGAGAATTATAATGAAAGGTTTAAGACTAGAGAATAATAAATTTCCTACTAAACAAGGAGAATATTCAAAATGGATAAGAGAAGGTGATAAGGATATTAAATGGATGTTTATGCCTCCTAAGGCTGGATATGGACTATCAACCTTAAGTTTGCATAAGATTATTGAGCATGAGGATAATTCGATTACAGTTGAAGGTTCAATATTAGTTAAAGGCAAGGGAGGCTCATGGCATGGTTATTTGGAGTTAGGTATTTGGAGAGACGCATAAATAAAATAGATAAATGATTGCAATTATAAGGGATAGCTCATAACTATCCCTTTTTATTGGAATTGCCTAGTAGGAATGTATGCTTCAATGAATAATAATGGCAAGGATATGCCTCTACGCTCGATTTTGAGGCATTGTAGAGGTAGGATAGTTACTATTGATTATTGTTGGTTGTATTAGTAGGAGGACTGGCTAATTTGCCACATTTATTACAGTGTGGTAGGTCGTTGGGAGTCCAGGTATAACCAGATTGATGATTAGAGCATTCACATAATGTTGAGGGATATTTATTATGGTCTACAATATCTAAAGGTTCGACTGAAAGAGCATTAATAATCCAATGGGGATCGTTTAAAATTTCTAATATAATTGAGGCTAATTTGGCAGGAGTATAATCATTAGATTCATTGGAATGGTCATCAATAGTAACTAAGAAATGTTTAATCATTATATCTCCTTTATTAGTTTAAGAAGCTTAATAGCTAAAGGTATTGCACCTTTACTACGTTTATGTAAAATAATAGAACCATCATCAACCTTGTAAGTCGCTTCGCCTTTTAAGGTGTCTTTTAATTGATTTACCGCAGAGCGGGTTAATATTGGATTGCCGTTAATAAATATGGATACTGTAATCATTTAGTCTCCTTATTTTAATATTGTAAGTTCACTTCTATTAAACATGCACCAACTGGTAGGAGAAAACCGCACTGTAATATTGCGGTTCTTATAGCGAGGATCGTTTAGATAATCTTTAGGTGTCTCAATCACTTTTCCTAAGCAGCCAATGCAATTAGGCTCACAAGCATTGTGAGTTAGACAAGAACATTGCAATATTTCTACTTTATCTCCTATTTTTAATTTTATCATATTATCCTCCTTATTTAACCAATAAAATTACATAAATTCCGATCAAACTATAAACGATTAGATCAACCACATTCAGTTCTTTACCCCTAAAGGGTATTATTCCCCATGATTGAAAGCTTATATAAGCAAATAAGCATAGAAATATTATTGAATATACCCCATAAGGTATCCAATTATGCTTGATAATAGGGATTGAAAGACATGATAGGATTATAATTATAGCTACTATGCCCCTGCAAGCTAAATTGGATAATATTGTATTGTTATTGAATATATTCATAAAGAATCTACCTAAGACTGATCCAGAATCTAAGGAATCTGGGATTCCATATCCGATCGAAAATGCTAACATCATAAATAACATTGATAAAACTTTCCAATCAGGAAGCTTAAATATTACATATAATGTAAGGATTACAGGTAAGGCAAATCTACGATAGTCCTTGTTTACAACGCCCCCTAGAGCCCCCAGAAGGCCACAGAAGGTTATTATTAAGCCTTGGTAGAACTGTTTGAATAGTTTTTTAAGGTTATCCATGTTTGCCCTCATCGTTTTCAATGGTTTTTTTAAAGTATTGACCTGCAGCATGATGCCACACTACCAATCCCTCCGGCTTATTAAATCCCATTACAGCCCGGCTCCCAAAATCTTGTAAAAATTCTAAACAATAATCAATGGCATCCATACTAAAAATACCCTCATATAATACAGGAACGATATAACAACACTTGGGAGCCCGCTCCTGATACTTTTCTATTTTGGTTTTTGGGTCTATACTGACCAATCCGGGCTCGGCATCATGCAAACACCAGCGACTCGTGTTGAATAAATATACTCTTTTTTCTTTTAAACCATAGGTTCTTTGTATTCCCTCCCCCATTATTTCAGCATAGTGATAGCCCACCCCCAGTTTTAATAATTCTGGTTTGTATTCCATAGCCCAGTTATATGAGCCGTGGTTGTCATTGTGTTCATCTAACCATCTTCTATGACTACCGACAAATAAATTATCTACTTCGTCAATATAAAACACAATATTTGAACCATCAATTTTTTCGGTGATGGTTATATCTCTATTTAATCTAGGTATCTTTTTAAATGCTTGAAATTCGGGATAAACCATAATTACTCCTTTATTTTAGTTAATTCGCTATCAGAAATTGTGATACCTACCTCATTTTCCGAAGTTAAATAAGGACCATAACCTTGATGTGCTAAGGCAACTATAAGTTGATTAGTATATGCCTTATTTAATATTGCAATTTTAAACTCATATCTATTGCCCATCATAAACCTCCTCAAATAAACATACAAACATACCAATTAAACCTATAATTGGCAGGAATAAAAGAACGAATAATCGGAATAGTGGTGAAGCTTCTGAATGTGTCATCGTTTAGCCAATATTTCCTTCATCAAAAATTGAGTTAAATAAGCATAAGCTTCTTCGGTATCATCTTTAAGTGGTATATCCCTATTTCTCAATATCCAACTTACTGCATGTAAAACTTCGTGGGCAATAATATCCGGCCCTCTTCTAATTGTCCATATAAAAACGATAAATATACCTCTATGCTCATGTATAGAACAATTCCCACCTATATCTTCATTAGGCTCTCTATCGATATTAAATTTAGATTTTAGGAGTTTCACATATTCTTTATGAGTTCTGCAATTAAAATAGTAATAGTTTTGCTGATAAACAGGATCATAAATATGTAAGACTTTGCCGCATTGTTTGGATATGTATGGGATTTTCATTTTAGTTAAGGAGTTATGGATTTATCGATGTAATTAAAATTGTCCCCACGAAGTTTCATAATAGCTAAGATATCATCCTCAGTATATAAGATTCCATGATTAGAACCTATGTCAACATCAAGTTGCTTGCCTTGAGGTAATAAGCCTCCATGACTATGCCCGTGGAGCATAAATGAATTAAAATTTGATGATGGCCATGTCCGTAACGAATAATGGCATAATGTGGTTTTGAATCCCCGGATTTTAATTTCCTTGATATCATAAATCCCAGTGAATAATTCTGGTAAATTTTGGATACGGTTAGAATTTCCTGTAATTAAAGATTTTCCATTGTGTCTAATAAAAAAGGTGTGATTTTTAACTTCTATATCGTACATCATATTATTATAAGAAATAATTTGTCTATTGGTTACTGGTATCTCTCTAATGCCATAATTTCTTTTGTACTGCATATTTTTTACAAAAGGTCTGTTACGCAAACATAAATAATAGACCCCCTTTCTAGTATTTTGCTCCACTAGATTACAATCTATTCCATGCGTAATACACAGTCCCATAAGACTGGATAATAATTCTTTTGTTCCCCATACACACTCTGAGGGGGAATTACCCTTGCTTCCGTTTCCCAATTTATAAGAGGTAAGGAACAACCGCACTTGCCTATCAGAAAGATTAAAAAACCAAGAAGGTAATTGGTGGCGGTGGGTTATGGAAAATTGTTCTAATATTGGTTTTCCTATTACGCTCTTTATTCTAAATTCAAATGCTGGATAATTGCCCTTAATGAGTTTGTTATTATACCAATTAGGGGTTTTATTTTTTCTTATAGTAGTCGTATATGTTAATTTAAGTTGTGTTAATAAATGTTCAATAATTGGTATATTTTTTGGTTTACTTTGGTATAAAGTAATGGCCCCTTGTTTATCAAATCCCCCATCGCTAAATAACCATCCAAAAAACGATAGCCAGTTATCTGAAATATTAATATCTTCCTGGCCACTTATAAATGAAGCGGGCATTAATAAACGAGATTTATAATTCCAAATGGTAGAAGAAGGTAATTTAACCCATTTACGTTCTATTGGTTCGGTTTTATTTTTTAAATAAGTATTTTGCAAAATTATATGTTCGTGATTTTTACTGAAAACCCCCGAAGCAGACCTTCCGTTAAACATATATGCTTGATCTACCCATGCCTGCATTATATTTTCGATGGGGTTCATTTCTATAATATTTTGTTCTTTATTAATTGTGGGAATAATATCTCCCATTTTTAAATATTTAAAGGATTTATATCCGGCGGTTGTTAATATTTCGGTTTCAAGAGAGAAACAATGGTCGTGGTTTCCGAGGATTAAAATAATTTTACCTTTTAATTTCATTCTAAATGATCTTACTTCATGGTGATTACCTTTACAAAAATCACCTAATACATATACTAAATCATTTTTATTAACTTGTTGATTCCAACAATGAATAAGCCAACTATCATGCTCTTCTTTAGTCTTAAATCCTCTTAGAAGAGCAATCGTTGTATCATTACCATGCAAATCTGCTGTAAATAAGGTTGCCATGTTATTTCTTCTCCAAAAATAATTGATATAGAAAATTATCAATAACCTGTTTAAAATTAACTTCCTTTTTGAGGAAGTTTTTCCATGAATGGCAATTATTACATTGATGTTTACTAAAGAAGTTTGAACGTTTAAAATGCCAGCATGAATCGCAATTAGGCTTAATATTGAATGGTAAGGTGCCTACAGGCACCGAGAATGGTTTATTGCTAAGATATTTCACTTAACCCTCCACCGTTTTAATTTCTTCTTAAAATTTTTAATCCCTTTGGACTTAGCAAGTTTCTCTAATTTAGCATCAAACATTAATGTCAATATGTCCCCGATCGCAAAACCCTGAACATACACTAACTTGGCGGGCCAGTTGTGTAAATTCTCAACTGCTACGCCTAACACAGTCAAATATAATAAAGCATTAATAGAGGATGTAATATAGCAAGGTAATTTCTTGCCCCTTTGGAGAAATTTAGCATTTAATCCTAATCCAAAGGATTCTATCAATGCAATGCCAAAAATGTATAAATAATTAAGCCACATTATTCTCACCTCTAGTATAACCTATTAATGTTGTTTTTGCAAGTTTGCTAAATCTATGCAATGTTGTTTAATATCAAGTCTAAGTAAGTTTTGGTCATAAGTTGTAGTCTCAATTTTATCGAAGAATGTCAAATAATCAATCTTAGGAAACTGTTTAATCCTACTTAAAGGCGAAACATTGTAAATATTGATGTCTTGAACTTGCTCAAAAGCCTTATACATTTTATGTATAGCATCATCTTTATGATAGGTCTTAATTTTACCTGTTCCCTTATGGGTAAATTCTGAACTATAGTAATGTGATTCCCATTTTCCAAATTTATCATGGTTGCCAGTTATGTTTCCACCATCTATCCCTAACATGAAAATTTCTTTTATATCTATCTTATCTGCTAAATAAATTGCTAACGATAATCCAAATATTCCACATAAAAATATATTGTAAACTCCCTCAGAGCAATCCCTCTTATAAATCCAAGTATCCTTTAATAGAATTGTATTGGGCCAAATATCCTTAACAATATCTTTCGAATATCGACCTACAATTAAAGGCAGATTAAATATATCACTCTTATATGTTCGGTAGAAACTTATAGGGTCAACAAAACAAGTGAAGGTTGGATTAAATGTTTTGAAGGCAAAATTAAGTCCCATAACATAGTGGTCTTTAATTTTATCCCAAAGGCCTAATTCAATTCCTTCAGTTACCGATACTCCTCCCCCAAGAATAATTAACTGATTAGGCTTGCTCATTTTTAACCCCATTTACTTGCCAATATTTTCGGCTTATAATTTCGCCGGTAACAGCTTCCAATTGTAGATTGTCCCCTTGAATATCAATTACTCTACATTCTTTGACTTTATTGTCAATCCTAGCTAGAACTCGAGCTCCTAATAACATTAAACCTCCTGTTAACGATTATGGTAAATTATCCAGGCCCTCAGCCCATAAAGTTTACGAAGCAACGGGATATAAGTATCATACAACCTTCGCCTATAAATATCATAATCTGGTGGTCGAGATTGAATATATGTAGCGAACCTATAGGGAGTATGGAAAACCTTGTATAAAGTTTTCTGCATTAGGTCAATGAAAAACGATTCATGCTCTGCTAATTTTAATTCCTCCCTCCAAGGGTTCTCAAGTGCTAATTGCAATTTAAACAAAAAGAAATTGCTAACAATCTGGCATTTCTTATATTTAATCCCATTAAACTCGGTATACTCGTTAGCGGGCCATAAATGAATTCCCTCAGAATCAATGGACAAATTAGCATTCCATAAATCCTCTTTCTTTAAATTATCGCTCGTAGGAAGCCCGATAATTCCATGATTAGGATCCATTTTAAGGAATTCAATATATGGAGTTAAATCCGGCGTTTTAATTAATGGTATACTATCGGCAGATAATAATCCGTATTCGAAGCCTGATTTAGAGGCTTCTTTAATCAACATATTTCTGGCTAAGCTAATCCCGCAATCATAGGGGAGGGGATAATAATGAATATTGCCAGCATTATATTGCTTAAATTTAGCCTCAGAAGGGTCTTGATCCCCAATTAATAATACCCAATCTTTAGGCATAAATTGCTTATATGTTTCTACAGTTTGGGCTAATAATTCGTTACGTTTAAAGCAGGGCATAATTACTGCGATAGATTTATCCATTATTTTCCTCCATAACATAAAGAAACTTAGTATTATCCCTTTTAATTTTTCTTCCATTAATACTTGTAAATTGCCATTTAGTCCTTAATAATTGGTCATAATACCATTCCCTATGCTTATATTGAAGATAGATAGGATGCTCACAAGGTTCTTGATGCCATAATATAGATTGGTTGGTGATTGCTACTCTATTAACAGTATTAAATTTCATGTTTAACATTAAGTCTAAAGTTTCATTCATTTTAAATTGAGCATCATATTGGATTGAACTAAATAAGGTTGATTTAACTAAACCTTGAGTACCTGCAATATCGCAAATAAATGGATCTCTATGACTATTTTTAAATTCTACTTCAAGAGGAGTAATAGCTAAATTTAAATTTTTCAATAATAAATGGGAAGGTTGATTGAATAAGGAAGAAGGAGATAGCCAACCTAATCTATATCTATTAAGTTTGATTATATTAACCATTGATTCTAAGTTAGTTTTATCAGTAAATAAAGCGTCCTCATGGCAGAAAAATATATAAGGCTCAGTCACAAATTCTACTATCTTTTTGTGACATTGACCTAATCCTGCATCAAAGCCACAATTAATTATGGTATGGCCTGCTACCTTCAATAAACAAAAAAGGGCATCTTTCTCTTTACTATAGATGCCCTGGCCTGTAATATAAATTTTATAATGAGGTGCGAATTTAAATATACTTTTAAGGAGGATTAATAAACATTTATCTCTAAGGAAGGAATCAATAACAATAGCCACTTGTTTGGTGGGGTCTATAGGTGGAATTCCACCTATATTAATTAAATCTTGGGCAGTAATTGGTATTAAACTTTCTTTTAATAATTGGAGTTTATAACTCATTTTACTCCTATTCTTTTATGGCTATTAAATCTCCGGTTGTCATTTTATAGTCTGGGTCTTTCCAGTTAAATTTCCAGGAAACTTTGTAGCCATAACTTTCTAATTTTTTGATAAGATCGTCTTTATTGAAAAGGGAAGATTCGTCATGGTGAGTTTCCATAACAATGTAAGTAATATTTTTAAATGCTTGCTCGGGTGTATTGAATAGTAAGGAATATTCTCCACCTTCAATATCTATTTTCAATAAGGTTGGATGCCCAATAGTAGACATAATATTGAAGAGAGAAGTGCAAGGCACAATTATTTTCTCCCCTTGGTCGCAAAATTTTAATTGCCCCGGAGGTACAATAGTATGTCTTACATGGGTTTGTTTAGATTCATAAAAATCAATTACTCCTTCATAATGGGTAACTGCTTTTTGATGACATTTAATTTTAGATAGTAAATTATTCTGGTCTACATTTTCTACCAATAATCTATAATTTTGCCAATAAGGTTCAAAGGTATAAATCTTATCAACATAAGGAGCAATAAATAAACTAAATATACCTATATGGCCACCAATATCAATGATGGTCTTTACTTTATCAAACCATTTAAAATCAATACCATAACAATTGTTAATGATAATTTCTTGGAATACTCCTGCATCTGAGGAGGATCGAAGTTGGATTTGATAGTCTTTGTATTGCTTAATTTCCATTATTATTCTCCTATGATTTCAGATTGTCATAAATCTTGACTTCATACATTAAGTCTACTTCAATACCTTTAATTTTTGCAGTCTTAATATAATAACGGGCAACAAAACAACCGCCCCTTGCTATACGCAAATCAATCATTTTATTTGCGTTAATTTGTTTGCCTATGGATTCGGTCTTATCGAGTATCGCTAAATAGTTGGTATTTTTAGGCATATAGTGCATATTAGTCTTTATCGGTTCTCATTCTCAGGGTTGTGGGGTGCCTTGGCAAACCATCTTCAAGCATTCCCACCCTCATGGCTTTGAATTCAATCCATCTTCCAATATAAGAATCCTTATTCTTCCAAATTTCTTCTTTCTCTATATCAGTCATTGCAATAGTAACTTTCAAATCTTTTCCTTCATACTTGACAACAAAAGCAGAGGCTTTTTCAATTAAAATTCTATCCCCTAATTTCTTAGAGGTTGTACTCCGCCCCAGCTCGTTGATTGTCTTTTCTGCCCTTGGATCTACCTCAGTTGCTTGTACAACCCCTATAATTGCGGAGTCTATTGTCTCGAATGGCTTTAATTTATATCCCAAACCTTCATTGATAGTTGCTCTACCACATTTATATCTACCCATTGGGCTTCTCAAGATTAGCCCATCACAATGACCTTCTTTTAATGCCTCTTCATAAAATGCCCAGACTTCTTCTATAGATTTAACTAATCTTTGTTCTAGAACCTTAACATAAGAATATTTTGCTATATTGTCTAAATAAGATATCCTCTTGCTAAACTCCATATCATATTGCTCGTTTTGTACCGCATCAAAGGCATAAAAATATAAATCCTCTGGTAAGGGTGCGTCTAGCCTCCTGCAAAGCCCACTTAATTCATAGAAAGTTAAACTCTTAGCTAATAATTCTCCATCTAAGAGTAAATTTAGTCCTCTGGAAATCTTCATTAAATGCTCGAACCTGCCCTGCAATTGCACATTGGGAAATTGTTTTAATGAACAAGTAAACATACCACCCTTGTTGACAACTAGTCTCAATCCATCCAGCTTTCTGCTGGCTAATAAAGGGAATTGTAGAGTATTTACATCTACAGAGTCATTAGGGAGTTTAAAAGGCTTGAATATTTTACTCATTTTATATCCTCCTTAATTGGAAAAGGTAATTGCTTAACCATAATTTCCACTTACCTTCACTCCAAAAATATTCTCTTTGCACTTCTTTCATATTAATAATATCAAAGTCCTGTTGAAAAATTAATTTCCAATATTCAATGGGTTGGTCAACTTCCACTGAAGGATGATTATTCCACGATTGTTTAATTGCTCTAAATATAAGTATTCCATCCTCATCCTCGGTAAGTAAGTTTGATATTTGAGGTAATAATTTATTGTTAGACATCAATGCCGGAGTATCAATTATAATAATATCAAAGGTTTGATTAGTCTTTTTGGCTTCAATTAAAGAATCAACATGCTTAACATTAGCATGAGGATATTTATCCCTAAGTTTATATACATTTTGCAAATCTAATTCCCATATTGTTAAATTAGAACAATCAACTGTGTTACCATATGATGATAATTGGCCCGTACCATCCCCGCCAAATACCTCAAGAATGGACCTATGTTTATATTCAATATTCCCCATAATTGTAGCCATGCTACCTATACCTTTAGCCTGCATAATATTGTTTGAGTTTGGTCCATGTGAGAATAAACAATCTAAAGCAGATAAGCCTGGGAGCATATCTACCTTTGGAAATGATTGGTAATAAGGATGTAAATAATTATGATACTGCAAGTCTATTCCTGCTTCCTTAAAGGAAGCTAAATTCAGATAATCCTTCCCACTTGGACCCGATAAGTAAGTATTTGTTCCCACCTTTTTACAAATTTCCAAAACCTTATCAGAACCATTATCAGATTGGATATTTAATTTGCTCATTAATTTAATTGGAGTATAAATTTTAAATTGGAGTAGGAACCATTGTAGTATAGGTAAAGTATAATCAATAAGGTATTCGCTTTGTGTCTTCAATAATTCTTGCAATTGAGGAAAATAAACATTAAAATAAGGAGCATGTTGATAGCTCGATGTTAATTGATTGAGTAATTTATTCTTCCAATCACCCGAAGCTACCTTAATATCCTTTATAGCAATATGATTGTTGGAAGCTTGAACGGGGATAGTTAGCCATGACCAGCCTTCTTTAGAGTTGGATCGAATTTTATTGCGATTGTCAAAGTACGATTTCTGATATTGAAAATCGTCCCCAATAATAAACAACTCAGATTTAGATATTGTATCTAAAAGGGATAAATGACAGAAAGCCTCGGGCTGGTGAATTGAAATTATCATATACTCTCCTTCTCTTCTCTGCCATCGGCAGAATTATGAATAACTATACCTAAATGCCAATCAATTTTAGGTTCGCAAATACATTGAGTGCCTTCTAATTTATGTTCAATCCAATCATTATGAGGATAATAATGTATCATAGTATTAGGTCGCTTCTTAATAATTCAAAACATTCAGCATACTTATTACCACATTCCCACCCTCTTAATTGGGCTCTTCCAATTACGGCATCTATCCACAGTTCTCCATATTTCTTATATTGACTTTTATGTGCTTTTAAGGATTGCATCTTGAGTGCTAAAACATCGGTAATATCCGAATATACTTGAGGTTTAAATGCTACATAACTTCTTCCGCTAGGTGGAAAGGATTCATACATTAATATGTTATTAAAGTTCCGTCCTGCTGATATAGAAGCCAATGCAGTATTGCGATGAGATTGATGTGTATCAAATGGCCAGTGGGTTATGATTTGTGTAGGTTGAAATTTATCCATAATTTTATTAAGTGCCTCTATAGAGGAAGAATCATAAGGAGTATCCTTTACGGAAAAAGATAAAATATCTATATCGGTTACGCCTAAAATATGTAGGGCCTCTATTCCTTCTTCGTGGGCTTCAGTCCATGTCCGTAATATTTTTCCGTCATAGTTAGTATAGTCGGATTTAGACATAATGACCGTTTTTATAACGTGTCCTTTTTGAATTGCTTTAGCAACAGTGCCTCCCGCTGCAATTTCTATATCGTCTAAATGGCTTCCTATAAATAATAGCTTTTCCATAATTATTCTCCTACTATAATAAAATCTTTCTTTTTTAATCCCCATTTATCCATAAATAACTTATCTTCAGGTAAATTAAACATCTTATATACTCCCCTTTTTTTATTAATTAAATTCTTAATCTGCATAGTAGGTACCTGAGCAACATTCCATTTTTCAGTTGCTTTTAATCTTAAAAATAAATCCAATAAATTACCATTCTTAAATGAAGGATCGAAGTTAATATCCTCAAATACTTCTCTTCTGAACAATACTGGGCCTTCAACATAATCACACAAATAATAATCCAAATTCCTACAAGATTCTATAGGCAATTTTCTTTTTGCCGCTAAAGGTACAGGAGTAACTAATAATCTTGTTTTAGGCTTGTGAGATAGGCTTAAATTGTGCCTATTAGTCGATTTCCCTATTGTTTGACCTCCTACTGCACCTATAGATAGATCGTGCAACAGAACGGCTTGTAGAGGCTTAGGATGGCACTTTAAAGCCAATATAGCATCATTATTGATAAAATATATGAAAGGTTCCTTAACTTTGGCTAAAAGGGCATTATAAGTATGACCCAATCCACAATTGAAAGGTAACCATTCATAATGGTGTCCTCGAACTTCTAACAACCAATGATAATTATGCTCTGCTTCTATTGAATAAACCCCTAAATCTGCAAGGTATAATTTATAGTTACCTTTACCTAACAAATTTCTAAGATTAGTAAAGAATTGTTTGGTAAGGTTATCCCTAAATAGTGTTGTCGTTATTATTGCTAATTCTGCCATTATTCCTTTAATATTGTTAAAGCCCAATCTTTACCAAATTGTTCGATTAAATACGCTACCGCAGGATAAGGAACTTTAAAATTCTTTCCTTCTAAAGCATTGCCTTCTTTAAACCTTGAAGGAATATAAGACTCAATTATAAAATCGATACCATTCTTCCTGAATATATTGGCCGCATTTTGCTCATATCCTTTTTTAACCAAAATTTCTACAATAGATTTATTTAAAGCAAGACCGATATAAACTTTATTCAACAAAGGTTTATGCAATAAATAATTCAAGCATGTGCCTTTCAGCAAATAATAATCCTTTTCATTGGAATCTAAAATTGAAGCAAAATCTAATAAGGCTTGAGTAACTTCATTATAAGGTTCTGTTCGTTTAGGAATTATCGGTATTGGTTTAGGGGCAGTCACAGGTGTAGGTATAATTGTAATTGGAGGTTGCTTAACCATTGCAATCTCTGTTTTAACTATAGGCATAACTGGTATTATTGGAATTATTGGGAGAGGAATTATAGGTTTCTCCTCTACTAATACATATTCGAGTTTATTATCAGGAGTTTCAATCTTCCAATCGTTAACATAATCTATTCCCCATTTTTCAATATAATACTGCCAAAACAATTTATTGCGACCTCTATACTTATTATAAATAGGATTGTCTATTTTAAAATTTTGATTACCTATGGAGGATAGTTTAGTAATACCGACTTTGTATTTGGTTTTAGTCTGAATCTGCAAAAATAAATCTAGATGCTCTGCTAACATCATTCTTGAGTCATATTTAACAATGTCAAATAACTTAGTCTTAACTAAGCCTTGATTCATAGTCATATCGCACATAAATACGGCTTTATTACTATTTTTAAACTCCTCAGTCTGAGGAGTATAATGTACTACCCTATCTTTTATGGCTAAGTTATTTTCATAATACATAGGCTTATCATCAATTACTTCTAAACCTGCAAGCCAATATAGAGTAAATCTAGACTTCATTAAGTCTTTTAATTTTTCTAAATTAGTTTGAGGTATAAATATGTTGTCTCCATCGCATAGGAATACATAAGGTTCTGTTGCTTGTTTAATTGCTTCATTTCTACATCTTGCTACACCTGAATCGAAACCGCAATAAATAATCTTATGACCTTTAGCTTCTAACCTTAAATAAAGGGAATTTTTAATAGGGTCAAATATTCCTTGGTCTGCAATATACATTCTATAACCGGGTGCATATTTGCATATACTCTCAATTAAATTAAATACCAATTTATCCCTAAGAAAACTATCAAATACTATCCCTATATCCTTATTTTCCACTTTAGGAATAATTAAATTTTCTACAGCTTTTAGATCCATCGGCATTAAACTTTCGGTAATTATAGGTAATTGATATGGCATTTTATACTCCTCTTATTTTGATTATATCTTGTTTATCTAATTTCCATTTTTTAAGAAATAATTGTTCGCATTTTTCAGCATTTAAAATACCTCTAAACGTCCTATAAGTTTCATCCTTCCTATCTTTAGTATGAATAGCTAATACATCTGGGGTATATGCAACCTGCCATTTGTTTAATTCTTTTAGTTTTAAAAAATACGAGGAGTGCTCGACTAATTTTAATTCCTCATCCCATAAAAGGTCATTTAATACTTCTCTTTTATATAAAGCAAAATTAAGGACAATATCACATAACCTATATGAAATTGCTTTCTGGCATTTATATGCTTTAGTTTGCCTAATTGAAGTTGGCAAAGTAGGCACATAATATAATTTGCGAGGATTTAGCGACCATATCAAATTAAAATGATAGTCTTCATGTTCGATTAATTTAGCACCAACAATACCTATATTAGGATTATCTTCTAAAATTTGTAACATTGGCGAAGGATCGCTCTCTGGAGTAAGGATAAAATCATTATCCATTAAATATATGTATGGTTCTTTAGATTGTTTAACTAAGTAATTCCTCGCAAAACTTAATCCACAGTTGTATGGCAACCATTGAATAACATGCCCTTCTAACCTTAATTTTGCATAATATAACTCCATCTCTGCATCATAGGGGCCTTGGTCTGCTAAATAAATCCTATACCATTCTTTAGGCAGTATTTTTTGTATAGATTCTATAAATGCTTTCGTGGTGTCATTACGTAAAAAATTTGTAGATACAATTGCAATTTCTCTATAATTATGGTCAATCGAATCTGGTTTCCATAAATTTCCTTCAGCATTAGAATCCTTAACCTTCCAGTTTCCATAATGATGTTCTAATATTTTTTCTGTATCTTTAGGTATCATAACCTCTAATCCAATAAAATCAATAGGTACAAATTCCTTGAAATATTTTGCCGGAAATTGCCTTCGCCATTCTAAATTCCATTTCTTAGATAAAGGATTGGGTTTCTGGCTATATAAATATAAATATAAATTTGAACCTTCCTTTTCTAAGAAGAATAGGTCTATTTGACATTTAGGGATAGGTGGAGTAGATAAAATTGAAATTTCTCTCCTCCATAGAGCTTTAATTACGATATTATTATCAATTAATAATTGCCGAACTTTCTCATAATCCTTCGCAAATAAGCCTAAATCAAAATCATCATCCCCTTCTATTATATTTTTATCCCTATATGCGCCAAGCAACGAGCCACAAATCAAGGTATATCTAATTTCATTTTGATTGAGCAAATCAATAACTTGTTTCAAAAATACTCTCATTGAATAGGAGTTTGCCAATCCTCTCATTGAAGTTGACTTATCAGAATAGTTAGGATAATCATAAGGTTTATTCATAGATTTAGGAGTTTGCCAATCCTCTCCATATAAATGTTTGAGATACTTTTTAGGATTATGGGGAGTTGTAAATTCTTGATTCATAAAAATAACTTTATCTAAAGTATCTAAAGTGTCTTTACAAAAACTAAACTCGCCTTGCCAGCCATAATGAAAATAATCATTGTCCCTCTCATTGAATTTCCAGCAATCAATATGAATATTGTCCTTCTTAACAGCAAAACATTGAGGATTATTCCTATCTATTTTAAAGTCCTTATTTATTAAAGCTGATATAATATGCTCTTCTGATCCTTGCCATTCATTGGTAAAAATACCAATATCCATATCTCCGTCTTTTTCGATGAAAGCCTTCTGACGTATAATTCCTAGTAAGGTTCCTCCATCAAGAAAATACTTCAAACCATAAGTAGTTAATATGGAGGTTAATGAAGTTAGTACTGTTACTGCATTATTCGGGTTACGGTAAGGCATTTTTAGAACCCCCTTCTTAAATATATTATTTTTCCGCCTATTTTTACATCACTATATGAGAGTATTGCTTGGGCAACTTCAGCTACACTTAACATTTCATCTAAATTAACTTCCCCATGCAAATTTGTTGCCATTGAAGTTGCCACTCGTTCAGGGCATATACACGTAACAAAGATACCTGAGGCAGCTAAAGCTTCCGATTGTGCCTCTATGAGGCTCTGTAGGGCTATTTTAGAGGCAGAATAAATCCCATATCCAGGTCTGCCCTTAGTAACTGAGGATGAACTGATAGTTACTATATTAATCCGCCTCTTTTGACGTTCAGCAAAATTAATCAACTGTAAGTGAGCTTTTACATTAATATCAAAGGTTTGATTGTATATTTTTTCTTGAATATCATAGTTCTCAGCCTCATCTTTAATTGCTATACCTGCACAGTTAATTATTACATCGATTGAGGTATATTTGGACATCAATTTGTCAATAAAATAAGTGGATAAATCTATCTCTGAATGTAAAGGGCAATAAATATTCAAAGGTTGAAATTGTTTTAATTGATTATAGACTTCCTTACCTATACCTCCGGTCGAACCTAACAATAGAATATTCTTGCCTTGTAAATTAGGCATTGTAGATTTATATTGATTGTATTTAATTAAGTGCTCAAGCATATATAAATCGTATTGATATGTAATTTTATAGTTTGGATGCCCTAATTCTATATGTGCAATTTCCTCATTAATAGCGGGCTTTAAATGCTCATAAATTGCAGTATAATTTGCTTTAGGATTAAATCTTGATTTTAATATTTCAAAATCAAAAGCTTCGGGAGTTTGTACTAAACAGGTTGTTGACCTATCAATAAATAATAAAGAATCGGTTACTTTTTCAGTGGTAATTGAGGCTATTACTGTTTCCCCATTTAAACTATCCATATATTGGAATAAATCTTCGGCTTTAATTAAGGGGCGAACCGCGTCGTGAAATAATACATTTCGGGTATTGGGAATATAATCAGATATATATTTGATTGCTTCCCCAATGGATCGATTGCGAGTATCGCCCCCTTTAATTACAATTACTGGATATTTATCCAGCAAATATTTAAACCTAAAATCATCGATTACTACTATAATTTTATCAAATAATTTAGACTTAATAAATTCATCTAAAACATAGTAGATAACCGGCCTACCATTCAATTTTGTGTACTGTTTAGGAATGGTAGATTGAAATCTATTTCCTGAACCGCTAGCTAAAATTACTCCAATATTCATTATATTATATCCTCGTTTAAAATAACATTCAACCACTTCTTATACAATTTCCAAGTACCTAATTTTTCAAATAACCACATTAATATAGCGGGAATTATGAATAAAAATAAGCAATAAATTCCTATCAATAATAAAATAGCTTTAAATATTTCTGACATTGAAGGCCTCTCTGATTGAACGTTGAAATAAATTAAGTTTACAAATTCCAATTACATTTTCTAATTGCGTTTGGGAATCCTTACTTGCAGCACAATGCCGGCAAATTATATCGTGAGGATAGCCTTTTAAGTTTTGATAATTAACATAGTCTACAATTTCTGCTTCATGGCTACATTTAGGGCACTGTACGGTATAATAAGTTTCGGGTGTAATGGAAGCACTACCTTCAATAATAATATGGTTCATAAAAGCTTTTAAAAGTATAGCTTTAATTGTTGGGAATGCTTGTTGAGGACTATAAGAATTAGTATAGGTAGCAATCTCGGTTTTAATAGATTTATCTGGAAGTGTATAGAGGACCACTAAATTAAATCCTCTAATACTCTCCAAGATTGTATGGGCGTTTGAATTATCTATTATTAAGTCGTCCATTTGTATCTTTCTGCAATTTGTAAATAATCTCTTTTAAATTCCAAATCCTCATACAGGCTAAGGAGCCTATCTTAATTAATTCTTTATCTGTTAATTTTCTTGCTAGTTTATTAACTATAGGGGCCTTTATGATATGTACAAAAGTATAATTCCGTTCTTTATTATACTCCAATACATATAATCCGGCCCGCTCAGGGATAAGTTCTAGGGCCTTATCCTTAATTTCATTAGGCACAGCAAAATAGAGAAGTTTGATCTTATTGCTTCTATGCCCATGAGGTTTCTTTAAGTCTGCCTTTAGATCGGATATAGAAGTTTTAATCTCAATTTCATAAGCATAATGGGCAGGTGTAACCACCAATAAATCTATCTCGTGGGTGCCTAAGCCATAAGAAATATTGGGGATTATTAAATTGATTCTTGAGTCTAAATGCCTAGCTAATAATACTTCTATTTCGCCTATATGCATTATTTAGGTTTGGTTGCATCTACAACTTTAGGTTTTATAGGCTCAGGAGCAAACATATCCATAACTGTTTTAACCCAATAATTTCGCCTATCTTTATCAATAAAATCTTTGTACATTTGCTTCATAGTATCTCTTTTTAGTTGAGTGCCTAAATAATCCATGAATTCGCCCAAGTGCTGTAATTGCTCATAGATTTCTTGACGCTTACCTTTAGCTATATTCTTTTTGGCTTTATTCTGTCTTGCTTGTCCCCAAGCAATAACTTTAGGATTGGAAAATATAACTTTGATTAATACCCCAGTTAATACTTTACCTGAAGCATAGCCAAAGGTTCCTATTAGAACAGTGATTAATATTTGAATCAAATTCATTGAAAATGTTATCATTTCTTGCTCCTTTTTGATTTCTTCACAGGTTTGGTTTTAAGATTGCAATTTTCTAATTGAAGCCCCAATATTAATTGTTTTTGATGAGCAATCACCTGTTTCAAGTTTACAATTTCTGTTTCCTCCCGCCTCTTATCCTCAAGATAAAAATCCACAATACAAGCAGTAATAGCAAGTATAACTATAACAATAATCCCAAACATCATTTTATTCTCCTTTTAATAGATGGCGACAATTCCGCCATATTTTTAGTTAATAATGAGCAAATTATAGCCGCTTCTTTGACAGTCATCTCCTGATGGCGATTGCAAATATCACTCTTAATACATAAATGAAGTTTATCCATAGGATGAATAGTATGTTTGTTGCTTATGCCAGAGCAAATAAATCCATTGACAAAAAGAACACTGAAAGATAAATAACAATCGTGGCATTTCTTCCTCATTATAACCCCTTTACCTTGGTTATATCTATAGAATTATCTCCAAATTCCATAAGAGCAGATTGATGTGTGACTAGTAGGATTTGTCTATGTACTTTCAACTGAATAGCCTTTAAAAATTTACCAGTATTCTCAATATATTGTGAAGATACATGCTTAGTAGATTCGTCTAAACAAAGGAATCCTTTAATTTTAGGCACACTAATTTCCATTAATGCCACCCGTAAAGCTAATCCTACTATATCTAATATGCCCCCTCCATTCTCATCAATAGGATCTCCGGCTTCCTGCCGGCCTTCGGGATATATCTTAAAGTAGGCTTCTCCATAATTTCCGCGCTTATCAAAAAGAACCTTAAATTGATAATCCTTCTGAAATACATATCTTAAAGCATAGGAGATTAAAGCTTCAAGACCATTACGAATCTTTAATTTAGATATTTCTTGAATGGCGGATAATATCTCAACTTCTTTTGCATATTTAACTTTATTCTTGAGAATTACTTCAATTTTACCATTACTTTCAGCAATCTGATCCCCCAATAAATTACACTTGCCCGAAAGTTCATTAACTTCGGAAGTTAATTGGGTTGAATATTGAGATAGTTGAGTTAATCTATCGTTCATTTTATATCCCTACTTGTTCTTCGAGTTTAGAAAGTTCCTCAGCAACTTCCTTATCTAAAGTTGTGATGGTTGATTGTAATTTATCCGGTGTTAATTCCTCAGAAGCGAGCTCAGACACAATTTCTTGTTGAGATTTTTCTAATTGCTCCTTTTTGGCGAGCAACCTTGCTTGCTTAACCTTCTGTTCTTCGACAGTAGATCGAATTGAATCTAATCGTTCTTGATAATTATTTTCCATTGTTTTCCTCCTTTGCTTTCTCTTGTTCTTTGATAAATTCCTTAAAGTCGGATAATCCAATACATATTTCTTCCTCCACCACAGCTTCAAGTCGGAATTCATATTGGTGTAAATATTGAAGTGCCTGTATAAGTTCCACATGGTCAAATACTAATACCCTATGGGATTCTTCAGTACCCGGGCACCCTTCTTCTTCGCATTTACAAGGAATATTTTTATAGAACGATATTAAAAACATATTATTTATCCTCCGCTAAACCAACTCGGTTAATTAAATCGGTTATTATATCCTTGTCAATATTTTTTTCCTTAGCTAATCCTTCTATAGATCCCCTCAATCCTTCCTCCGTCACCACCGAAGTTTCCAATGAAGCAATAAAATCATCAATATTCTTATCATATTCTTTAGACGCTTCTATACCCGCCAAATCGAACAATTCCTTGCCCTTCCTAACATTCTTTAATTGGATTGGAGTAACCTCTCTTGTTAAAGTATCAATTATAACCACCGAAGGTTTAATTTTAATTTCATTTATATCCCTAAGACCGATTGCACCTAAATTATATACTTCAGTATCTCCTATAATATGATATGGTTGATGATAGTGGCCAGAAAATATTGCATCTATATTTGATTGTATTGTTTCTGCTTGAACATGTAATACCGAAGGTAAGAATTTCTTTTCGGTTATCAAAGCATGAACAAGACCGATCTTCCATTTCTTAGTTTTAGGTACATTAAGCAATCCTTCTTTAATTGCATCTTCAATGCCATGATAATATCCCCAACCTTTAATTATAACTTTATCATCCTCATATGTATCCAAAAATTTAATCAAATCCGACCTTCTAAACATATGTGCTAAGGTTGTATTTTCTGATAAGCTCCAATTATGATTATTTTCTTCATGGTTGCCCGGGATTGCATAGAAAGGAATATTATTTTTGTTGATAGCGTCAATGATTAAATCCGTTAAAGTTAATGATAATAATGGGGAGTCTAATAGATCCCCACCGGAAAATATAGCTTCACATTTATATTGCTTAGATAGTTGTAGGATTTCGATAAATTTGGCAAAAGTATCTTGCCAATAATCACCTATGTACTGGGTAGGATTTTTACCCGAAAGATGAATGTCAGTTACGATAAGGAATTTACTCATATCTTCACTCCCTTTAAACAATCCCCATTAATAGGCAAATTAGTCAATGGACACACCTTAACCTTCATTAAAATATCCTTATACTCTTTGTTGGAATTATCAATTTCATTTTTACAATCCACCAATAATGTTGAAGTCTCTCCCAAATCTTCCAATATATTCCTAATTTTATCTTGCCTATCTACCAATAAATTCAGTCTATCAATCTTCTTTTTAATCTCAGCAATATTAAATTTAGGTATAACAAGTTTACTATAATTATTCTTCGCTTCTTCTAAAGCTAAAGTAACTTGTTGTAGTTTCATTTTTAGCTCTATTAAGTGTAAAATCTTGGTTATCTTTAATTGTAGTTTAGATACAATATCTGACGGAATCACTTTAATATTTTTAAGCAAAACCTTATTATCCTTTAATTCTTCCTGTGTATGACAATATCTATTCCATAAAGTTTGCAATGACATTGCCGATTTGATCTTCTTTTGAAGGAAATTTAATATACTAGCTTCTGGGAATTTAATTGATTTTAATAATATTTTATTCTTATCAAGTTCCTCAGCATTTAATTTAAGTTTCAATTGTAATGCTTGATAAGTTTCCAACTTCGTAAACTTCAATTTCAAGGAAACTAATTTATCATTTATTTCTTTCGCTTTTTCTTTTTTGGTTGATAATTCAAGGCTAATAATTCCCAAATCTTTCTCCAATTTGGAAATATTTTCGGCTTCATATTTCTCATCCCTTCCTAATTGTAGAATATCCTTGTTTAAACCTTGGAATACTATATCTATTAAATCGTTATTGGTTAATTTGTTTAAAAGTTTCATCCTAAAAATAGCCGAAGTATCTTTGCCCATTAAAAAAGGAAGAGTTATCTGAGAGGAGATATTCAGAATAAGCTCTTCCTTTTCTACTGTAAAGGGTAGCATTTGCGTAATTTTAAGTATATCTTCGGGAATTGTTTTACCTATAGCGTCATAAGTATCTACTTGAGTGCCTTTAGTTACAATATATCTATTGACCGATTCTGATTTAACTTTCTCGATGATTATTCCATTGCTGAGAGTGCCTTTGATTGAACTTTTTTTGGTGCCTTCTTTACGAAGGTCACCACCAGTGTTGAAGAATAGGTTGCCTATTGCGCGGATAATGGAGGATTTTCCACTATCCGTGGGTCCGCAAATAATGTTGACCCCATCCACAAAATTGATGAGCAAATGTGAATGGGATTGTATATTAGTTAATTCTAATTCTTTGAGGAATAAATTTTGCATTTATTTAGATGAATTAATTTCTTATACTTGTAGTTTTAACTTGACCTTTAACCATAAGATTCTTCTTGAATCTTGACCAACTACCACAATCTGAACATTGTATACGTTGATATTTAGCCGCATTCGTTATGGCAAATCCTCGTTTGATTAGATTCTTCGATGCACAATTAGGACACATTGGTTCTTCATTATCCACAAATGCACCCATATTGGGATGATGCTCAATATATGGTAAAAGTTTATTGTATATAGCTTCCAATAGAAGCACATCCCTAGAGCAATAATCCACCATTCGCTTCCAGGATGCCTTATCTCCCTTTAAACATCCTCTCCAAAGTTTGAAGCCTCCGGTTTCTAATTTCTCTCCTAATCCTAAAACTTTACCTAAATCACCCAATTTGTTGGATGTGAATGCAAAGTGTTTTCTTGCACTAAGCAAGGTATCAACAACCCTAAAAGGGGAAGGCAGCTTCATGCCATGTTTCATAAACCTAGAATTTATTTTCTTCAAGTCAAAATCTATGCAATTATGCCCGACCACAATCTCGGCCTCGTCCAATAGTTTCCACAATACTTGCAACATCTTTTTATCATTCTCTGGGTCTTGTTTATATTGATCTTTAAAATCTACAAGAGCCGAAGTCATTACTCCCTTTTTATTTAGATATTTTGCACACCAACAAAGGATATACCACTCGCTTTCTATCATCTCCATACTTTTCCATTCTTGCCACATATTCCACATATAAACAATATTTGGCGAGGTTTCGATGTCAAGAAACAGGATTTTTGGCGAATCGCTCATATTTAATCTCCTTTTAATTATATCCATTCTCTACTTATAGTATAGCACAGATTTGGCTATCTTACAACCTTTACTTAACCTCAAACTTATCCATTATCTTTTTCGTATTGCTTCTTAAATCTAACATTAATCTAACAAGTATAACAATTAAAGTGAATAATACCCCGATTTTAATATTGATAGAAGCATTGGAGTATATTATTTTTTTTGCTTTGTTGATTTCGGATTGAGTGGTGTCTTTTTTTATCATATGATTTCATAATATGTTAAAGATTTTACATTGCGAATAGGCACCTGCATAGTTGCCCCAGATTCCCCATAAATTGTAAATAGTGTAGGCCCGATTGCGGTTACATCTCCAATTAATATATCACTAGTGTTATCCATATAAATAATTGTTATGTGATATTTATGTGCCATCTTTATCCTCCTTTTTAGGTTGATAATGTTTTTGTAAAAGCTCTAAACATCCATCGGTCATATTTGAATAAATAACAGAAGTAACTAAAACTGAAATCTCGCAAGACTTCATATATCTTTTTTCGCCTTCATCATAAATTTCTTCCAATATTTTGCGTTTCTGGTCAATAGGTGCCATAGGTGGCAATAAGGACAATTTTTGTTGGATGAATTTTAACATTATTTAACTCCCTTCTTAGGGCAAAATACACATATAATATTCTCCTTAATTTCGGTAGTATATAATTGAGGTTGGGTTGTAGTTACTGTAAATTTACGTTTGCATAAGGAGCATTTAAGATCAATCTCAACCCACCATTTATTTTGATTTAGGATTAATTTTTGTTGAGCTTGAAGTTTGTCCCTTGAGATGTATTTGGAGTTGCGAGTTTTTTTAGGTTCCATTTATAATTCCTTCCAGTACCAACCAATCATTTCCAAAAAAGTGTGCTTGTCTTCTCTGTGACTACTTAGGAACTCTATAAATGCGATAACAACACTGGCAAATATCAGTGCAATAAGAAAAATCGGCAATCCTATTATTTTAATGATTTTCATCATGATTTCCTCCATCAAATATTACTATACAACTTGGAAAAGGAGCCGAGCCTTTAGCATCTCCAAACTTCAACCGACCCTTTATAAATCGAATTTGTTTGGCCTTCATTACATACTCATGCCAAAATTTAGTATCCGTTCTTGACGGAATTAGCATTACACATAATTTACCTTTATTAGACTCCTCATACGCTTTTTTAATCCAATTAATGATGGCCCGGCCATAAGGAGGGTTGATATAATTTCGCTCTTTCCAATCAATTAATAAGCCATCAATGTTCCCTGGATTGTGCAAAGGGCATGGATCAAAATTAAAATTAAATTCCTTATTTAATTCCTCATATAACCATTTTGGGGTTGCCCAGTCTGGTGACAAACTTGTAAATAATCCTTTGTTTAGCATACTATTCTCCTTAAATTCTCCAAAATAGAATCCCATTTACAAGCAACAATAATATCCCAATAATCTTATTCTTAATATCTGGAGCCATCACAGTTAATCCTCCATAACCAATAAGCATTAATATATAAAATAATTTGTATAACATTTTATCCTCCTTATTCTTGGAAGTACGGAACGATTGCTAATTTTATATTAGCCACCACCGTTTCTCCTATTAAAATTTGCTCAACTTTATCCGCATGAATAGTTTTAACAAACATGCTTAAATCAAACCCAATAAACTTATTCCAAGCAGGAATTGCCCAAATTATTTTCTCATTTATATCTACTCTAACATTGCCTGTAATTAAAGGGGAGGAGATGTAGTATTCTGTTACTACTCTTGTAGTATCAATGAGTTGGGTATTATTTGCAGGTTTAACCTTAATTTTGGGTGGTAAACTTACCTTAGGTTGCTTTAGATCGTCGATTGTAGGGCATTCCCCTGCCTTTTTTGAGGCATTTGAAGCCACCTTTCTAGGCTTCCTAACCTTTGGGGTAATTAACTCATCCATTGGCCATTTCATGGCATCGAATATGGAGGTAGCAATGTTCAGAATATTTCTTTCTACCATTTTATCCCAATTAATATTCTCCCCTTTAATATGGGATAGCCTCTTCTCATCAAAGGCCATAGGAATCATTTTATCATTATAATTAATATAAATATAATAATAATTCTCGCCTACTCTAAAGTCTAAATCATATAATTTTTTAGCATTCATTGAAGCTTGTACATGAATAGGTGGCAGTTTAGTATAGGTCTTTCCTTTTTTGGTAGTAACTTCAGTCTTGTATAGCTCAGCCTTAGTTGCTAATCTACATGGAAAGGAAAATTTAATGAAAGGGGAAACTTTCATCCTTTCAATTTCGGTTAGTACCCAAGTAACTGTTTCGTCTCGTTCAATTTTTTCCAGTAATAACTTATCCAATAAAACGTCCTGAAATTCAGCAATAAAATACGAGGAGTCAACTCTTTTTACCTGAATTCCTTTGTCCTCTTTTTTCGTGCCTTTTCCCATGTTTAAATATCCCCTATATCTATTAGTAGTAATAATAAATAAGCTTTCAAAATGCCCCTCATAATCAATTCTAATTGCAGAAGGTTTATAGAAATTTTCTTGAGACCATTCTTGTATCCATGAAGCCAATTTTTGTTGGATATTAATTCCTTGATCTAAACAGAATAAGGCATCCGTATCGAAATAAATTACCTCGCTTCCATCTTCATTAGTTTTCCTAATTAAATGATGGAGCAAAAATCTTACTGAGGAAGTAATTAATCCACTGATTATTTTATTATACAATCTATAAAATTTGTTGCCGAGGGTTCCCCAGGCTACGAGGAAAATTGTTTTAACTGCTTCGTATACCAATTCAATATTCTTATATTCGGGTAGTTCAGGATTCGTATTCTTTTTTAATGCCTTATACTTAGCTTTAGCCTCAATTAATTGCCGAGCTAAAGTAGGCATAATCGCTTCTGGATTTTGTTCAATATAATGAGTTTCAATTATATCATCTGTCTTTCTATCTCTAATAGAAATAGCAATACAGTTTTCATTATCTTTCTGTTTTAAATTAGTAGCATCTAAATTTAAATCGTTAATAATATTTAGGTAGGCCCCATCTAAATCGTACTTACCTACTTTAAAAAATCTGCCAACTTTTAACGCATCTCTATCTGCACCTTTAAATGTTTCGGGGTCGTTCATTTCTCTCTGAGCAGAAGGAAGAATTACCCCTTTTTGTTTAGCAATAGTTAAAACTAAAGGATCGATTTGCCGCATGGGATAGACGAAATCTTCCCATTGGCATTTTGTTAATCTCCTCATTTCATCATAAATGGGCAATAACTTAAATTTGGTGAGTTCTAAGTCCCTCATAAGTTCGACATCTCGAATATTGCGATATTTAATATTATCGTCAATAACACTAAAATCTACATTGCTAAATTCTTCCTTACCCCTACCTAAATATTTTTCTGCTATCTTATCTAACGCATAGCTTTTTTCGTTTTTATAAACCTTCTTGAAAAACATCAAGTAGTCCACTATACTTGTGCCCGCCGGGTAAAAATTATCATATTCTTTCTTGCCTCCCCTAACCATATGTATAGGAGAAATGGCAGAGGCTAGATTATTATATTGGCTTGATTTCTCAAAGAAATATTTTTGGGGGAATTGCTCAAATCTTCGATAGAGGTAGGGCCAGTCAAAATCATTCATAAACCAGCCACTTAATAAATCAAACTTAGCCTTCTGCATATACTCAACGAAGGCTTTAAATAAATCTAATTCGGCCTGTTTACGTTTGGTGCCGAAATCTCCGATAAACCACGTCCGAATTTTATTATATTTACTATTATATAAAGATACCGAAGTAACTGGAAATTTGGCAGTTAAAGGATCGGGAAATTCATTCTCCCCTTTTAAGCATTCAATATCCATTAAGGCATATTTATAGGGAGCTGGAGTAATTATATCGATATTGTCTAAAATATATCGCTGCGGATATCTAACATCGCTCTCGTATGCTTGATTACTTGCTAATCTACGAACCTCTGAAGGTTCGGTTACACTAACCTTGCGGAGTTTCTTGCCATCGAAGGATGTATATTTACCTTGTTCATCCGGCTCGTAAAAATACGGGTAAGATTCGTTATTTTTTGTGATAGATAAATTGCCCTTATCATCTCTACAAAACAGGTAGATCTCACGTTTTTTGTTGTATATATTTACCAATGGTAAAGATTTCATTATTCCACCTTTTTATTAGATATTGATTTTAATCTAGGGATTATTATTTCATCAATATATTTTTGGGAGAGTTCAATACCTACTATTTTTCTATTTAATTGCAGCCCCACTTTTAATGTTGTTCCCGAACCAGCAAATGGGTCAAGAATAATATTGTTTTCATTACTCCAAGATAAAATATGATCTCGTGCTAATTGTTCTGGGAAGGGTGCGGGATGGCCGGTTTTTTCTTTTCCTAAAGTATAACAAAATATATTTGATGCGATTTTGTGTTCTTTCGTTGCTTTTACTGTGGTTTTATTATACAGTCTCATAGAATGATTTTTTCCATGATGTTGCCTTCGTTCTAAACCATATTTTTCAAGTTTTCCTGCATTTTTACAAGGAATTCTTATGGGGTGGAAAATGTTAGGTGCACCTTTAGATAAAATAAACATGTATTCAAAAGATTGTTCGTATCTATTGTGCGTTAATGGAACATAATTTATTTTTTGATAAATCATTGTATCATGTAAATTAAACCCAATTTCTTTGAAATATAATGCTTGCTTAAAACTCGTTCCAGTTTCACTACCTTTAATTGTAGCATCTCCAACAACCCACACCACAACTCCACCTTGCTTAGTAACCCTAAATAATTGTTGGGCAATCAATTCAAAATTAAAAGAATAACCATTATAAGTTCTTAAATTATCATAAGGTGGGGAGGTCACCGTCAAATCAATACAATTATCAGGGAAAGATTTCATAACTTCCCCGGAATCCCCACAATATAAGGTTATCTTATTATCGAACATTATTTCTCCAATATATTGCGTTGCAGAAGCTTCATTGTTCGGTCTGAATTCCCAACCCCACACCAATCGCCATCTGAGTTGAAAAATTCGAGTTCTTTTATCCCAGTTTCCTTGCTCATTTTCTTCTCTAATTCGCCCATTTTAGCCCAAAATAAAGTTTCCTCGGCTTTAAACATGGCCCAATGAAGTTTAATTATATCTAATTGTTTTTTATTGGGTTTAACTATATATCTCTTCATTTCATCTCCTTGATGATCATCTGCTCAATAGTTTCGGCAATTTTACCATAAGTAAAAGTGTTGGTTCCTTTACATTCCCACATTAATAGTTTTATTCGTTCTCCTACATCAATTTTATTTGCTCGTTTGTTTATTGCTTTCATTATTCGATTAAGTAATACCTCACTTATATTTGTGGCGGTCCAATCATTATAAATATCGATTATTTCTTGCTTGAGTGTTAATTTTTTCATATTATTCTCCTTTATCTTTCTAATTTTGCTCGCTCCGAATAATATTTTAACTTAGATTGTAACACCATAATATCAATATCGATTTGATTCAAATATCCTCGAAGCAAATTTCTTAATTCTCTTTGCTTGGATACACTTAAAGAGGCCGCTTTTTCAGTTGAAGCAGATACAAATTTATCTCCGGCTTGTTCTATTTCATGTTTACGATTAATATAAAACGCATTGGCGTTGGCATCCATATCGGCTTCAAATGCCTCAAAAATAGGTGCAATAAATCCCCTATATCCTAATAATTTATCCAATTTTTCATCAACATGATTGCCATCAATTACTTGTCTAGATTTAATAGCAAAATGAATTTTATCCAAAATTCCAAAGATGGTTTCACAATAATTATACAAATCTTGCAAACCCCCTTCTGTCTTTAATTTTTCTCGAACTTCAACTGCCGATTTAGCCTCGATTTTAGGTTTTATAGGTTCCATATGAATTCTCCTTAAATTTGACGTATATAAATTGGGATTAATCCAAATAAAAACCAACCTTCCCAATATTTAAATTCACTTTTATCCATCCTACTTCAACTGTTCGCCAGGTCTTTTTTACCAACATTTAATCCTCCATATTATTTACCCTTCGTGGCAGGCCTGCCACGTTTCTTTTTAGGTTCGGTCGGAAGTCCTAAGACTTCCTCAAGTTGTTTGTCAATTTCAATAGACTCCTTTAATACTTCGTTTACATTAGGGATTATGGGTTCTATCTTAGTTTCTTCTATAGGTTTATCTAATCCGGTTTCAGAATACAAAGGAACTCTAATCATAGTGTCTTGAACACATCCAGGAGTTTGACTCTTATCAATTTTTATTGCTATAGAAGTGCCAATCTTTATCTCGGTTGTACGCTTAGCCATCATGGAATTGCCCTTCTTATCTAATATGGGATCCCCCTCCTCATTTAATTTAGGAACTATAGTTACTTCCTTTTTTGTAGGGGCATCTTCTCCTTTACCTGCCCACACATGGATGATTAATCGACTGTTATGTTTAAGTGCCCTACCCCCGGTCAAAGTTTCAATTGCAACATATCCGCCTAAAGCGGTTCTTGTTTGTCCAATTAACAAGCCTGCACAATCGGCATTAGATATATGGGGCACGACCATAGGAAACCATTGGGATAATTTCCTAGCTAAAGGGGCTTGATGATCGTTACTAGAAGACTTCAAAGTTTTAGTCTTTTTTTCATACATAACATTGTGTGGAGCCAATCCATGAATACTGTCCAGTACAATTAAGTCAACCAGTTTTTGGCTACAATAATTTATAATTGCATCCATAGCCTGTTCAGCGGTATCGCAAGATACATGCAATAAATCTTGGATATTAACTCCCTGTTTTAATGCCCAATATTCGTCATATCCTCTCTCCATATCTACATAAGCACAGATTTTTCCTTCCCTTTGGGCTTGAGCAATCATTCGATAGGCAAAAGTCGTTTTCCCGCAACATTTATCTCCCCAAATTGTCGAAAATACTCCGCGCTTTATACCGCCATTTGTTAATTTATCTAAAGGTTCATAACCAAATAATTGCCTTCCCTTATCTTTCAAATTGGCCGCATAGGTGATTTTTAATCCATCTTTACTCATGCTGGTGGCCAAATTTTTGGCCCTCTCTTTACGATCTGCTTGTTGTTGTGCTAATGTTAATTCTTTTGCCATTATTTACTCCTCTTTTTGATAAATAGGATACACAAACTTTCTAAAGAAATCATCAATCCTTATTGATACAAATATATCCCCTTGATTATTTGCCTGAACCAAAATTGGAACCCTTTGGCTATCTATCGGCAACTGTGTAAGCAATTTATCCCATAAATTCTTTGCTACTATTACATTCTTTTTATTCCAATTCTTCATTTCAGGGAAAAATATCGTAGAAGTAACATCCCCATGCTTGGAGCCTGGAGTAGGATGAGCGTTAGGCTCAATTAGCTTTAAATAATTGGCAAATATCCATTCTAATTGGGTGCCTTTGTCTTTCTTTTCGGTTGTCATTTTATTAATCCACATATAGCCAATACAAACGCATCGCATTTATCCGAATCGTCTAAAGCCAATTTAAAAATATTATTAACATATTCCTCAACCAACAATTTAATATCAATAGGTTTGGCTTCACCTTTTTTATGCTTTAACTTTCCTTGTGCATCTTTAGTATCTCTAGTATAGCAAGCAACTTTAATTTTAGTATTTGCCATTTGATCTTTCTTGTTAAACTTAATTCGAGATCTTGCAGACACGGGCATTATAAAAAATAGATAATCACTATATTTTCTAAATCGAACATAAAGTAAAGCACCAAATCGAATTAACTTTTTCACCCCATCGAAGTCGGGGCCTAACCAAGTATCCTCTATTACAACAATATTTCTTTTAGTAGACTTCTTTTTAAGCCATTCGGTGCGTAGAGCCTTGACCTTATCTAAAAAATAGTCCATACGATTTTTAATATCGTCTTTAGATACATCATCAATTTTAAATAATTCTTTAAGATAAATAGTATCGTTATCTGTTTCTAATCGGCAAACTCCAGTGTGATGAGTCGCTACATCCCATCCCGTAGAAATCGTATTTTTACTTATTTGAGAACTCAATATTTTCTCTATATCAGCAATCTTCCAAGTATCCATTATTTTTGCTCCTCGGTTTCTTCTTTACCATCCTCAATTTTTACTTCTTTATTCTCTTTCTGTTCAGCAATTAAATTCTCACTTACTGGCACTAATTTTCCCGTTTCTCTCATAAACTTGCATGGAATTTTACTTATTCTTTTTGTGTGCCAGTATCGTTGTCTAATAACATCAATGAGAAAATATCCACTTTCACCTTCATCATCATCGTAAAAATATCGTGCCGCTAAAGCGGGCATTTGTTTGATCATGTTTGGGGCGAACCAGTTACCTTCAGTGCCTCTTATAGGATCCTTTAATTGGGCAAAAATAATTAATAGACCTTTGTGTTTAGTAATTTGTCTAACAAAATGTTCAAAAATAGTATGAGTAGTTTCAAACGTTTTTGGATTTAACCAATCAATTATTGTAATTGCATTATTACACAATTCTACCTCAGTAGGATCATAATGTTCGGCATTATATTCATAATCTCCTTCTACCAAACCTAATTGTAGAGCAATATCAGTATGTCTACTTCCCGGTTCTAAAGATATTAGTACTTTAGGCATATCTACTTTTTGTTCTACTAATTGTTGTATAATATTCATAGCAATATGCGAATTGTGGCTTACAAAACCATTACTCCAAAATTGATTATTAATGCGATATTTTTTACTTTCAAGGTTAAAATCATAAACATATTTTTCTTCATTAATAACTTCTTTACTGACAATTTTATCTAAATAATAAGCCGGTTCTAAAGTAGACCCATTCACTCCGCACCGTTGTAAAGAAAAAGATCTATTTTTGAATCCTTTAAATTGAACATCTTTGTATTTCGCCAAACTAAAGGTTTTTAAAAACTTATGGCAAAATTCAGGGGATAATGTCAATCTTCCTGTAGGCCGGTTTTTATATCCACATCGCATTCTCAAAGCACTCACAATTCCAAAATTTAATAATAAAACGTGTAATTGTTTGATCAATTTTTCGTTAGATAAATCTATGGTGATTACATTATTCTTGGTCACCCAACTTTCACAGTTATACAGCCCTTCAATAAACGCTCGCTGAATTGATTTAGTATTTTGCAAAATGATAGAGGGAATAAATCTGTCTACCGACTTCAAATTATAATCTCTATTAAAATTATTTTCAAACAAATATTTCCTAACATACGATGTAAAAACTACGGAAAAAATATTGATAGTAGTCATCTTTCCATTCTTAGACAAATTTGATTTATAGGGTAAATTAAACTTGCTACATATGGTTTTAAGTTCTTCAATATTACCTAAATCTTTACTATTTTGATAAATTTTACAAACATTTTTTTGTAGAGAGCCATCTCCAGTTATATATCCAAATAATTTAGCCATATCTTCGTCTATTTTAGAAGATAAGGTTAAGTTACAAAGCCCATGAGCATATTTAGATTCTCGGTATTTAAAATCCTTAAATTTTCTAACTAAAACTTTGGTTTCTAAATTGGGAGTAACTATTACTGCTTTGTCTCCTATCTCAATAGCGTTCAATGTTTTAAAATCTTTAAAATTTTGATTGGCACCTATTGTTTGAACCAAAATAGGGTGTTCGGGGGTACCTTCTAACTCATAACCATGATCGGTGACTATTTTTATAGTAGTATTGACTTTTTCTTTATAAAAACCTTGGGGGTGCCTATATCCTTTTTTACGTTTGTTGCCGATAAAAACTCGTACATGTCTATTAACGGAAGACCATCCCTCTGGTTTATCTTTACCAATATCGGAAATATCTCGCAGTCCTTGATTAGTCAATACCAGTCCTTTAGCAATACATTTTCCGACTTTATTTCCCGCTCCGATTAAAATTATATCCCCCATACAGAACTTACCCAACTCATTAAAATAAGGCAATTTAAATGGGAGAGGCTGACTAACATTAATCAAATTCGTAGTCAACTTCATTCTCTGCATAGGAATTAATAATCTTCCTCTTTCCTGTATTAAATCTTGTCTTTTTAAATGAGCAATAATTTTATCTATCCTTTTCTTATCCTCGGCATTTAATCTTGCATCACCAAATATTACTCTTTCGACATTCTTATATGTAGCTTCCTTAACATCTGTAATATATGCCAAAATTTCATCTGCTAATCCCTTTTCGTCAAATTTTCGATACTTATTTATACTTCCAATTAGAGTTTTAATTTCTCTATATTGTAATGGTGGAGTACAAGCTATCTTATTAAATACACTTAAAGCATCTTCAACTTGTTGGGATGAAAATTTCTTGCTTAATATGCTTCCATAATGAAATAAAAATACATTTCTGCCTTCACCTTCTTTTAATAATGGGCAAGAATAAGATTCGTCGTCAATAATAAAATCAAGTTCGCCTGATTTCGGTTTGTCTACTCGACCAATATTAGCCAATAAAAATTCCTTAAATTTGGGAGGAATATCTATTATGGGGAGGTCGTTAATATATTTACGACCTTTATTGGATGTAATACTTGGGGGCACCATACAGGCCCCACCAGTATTTTCAATATCAATATCTAATTTATTAATCCTCGTTTTTGGCAAGTCTGCATCATAATGATAATAAAAATGGAAGCCTCTACCAGATTCTAAACACCAAGTATCTCCAGTTAATTGCTTAATCTCATCTGAAATATCTTTATGATCTATATCAACAGTAGTTAAATTAGAAATTTCACCTGTACGAATAGCAATATTTAAGCCTACATCTAACCAAGATTGCCATTCTAATTTATCTTTATGGGATAAAGAAGTCCAAGAAGTTTCAATACAATGTTTCTCGTTTACTCCTGACCCATTTGGGGCCACTGGAGTTAAAGAGAAGCCTTCCTTGACAAATCTATCGAATAATTCATTGATATTGATTTTGTCTATAGGAGTTAGGGCTTTAATGCCCAATAATTCTTTGAGATATTGAATTATTTTATCCCCTTCCCAATCCTTCTTATCAGGTTCATGTGTACGAACGATTGTTTTTAATGTAAATTTCTTTCCCTTACTTATACATGAAGGATCCAAACATTCTAAAAAATATGTAGTCCCAATTCTGTGTGCGGTGAGGGAGGGATTTTTACAATGTGGGCACAAAATTGCGTCCCGTTCGTAACGGTATTTCTTAATTTTGAAATACTGGGTAAACTTAGATAAAATTGCTTGCTTATACCAATCCATTAGATGACTCCTTTATATTAAAACCTATTAGTCTAATTTGGGTAATATACCTTTGGTTAGTTGCAGTATCCCATTTGAAAAGTTACAATACTCGCATTTTGCCGAAGGCTCTGGTCGTTTACCTTTAAGTATTTTAACAGCATAATTAATAAATTTCTCTGCATTATCTGCCGAAGTAGCAATCTCTTTAATTGATACTCCAAAGGTTATATCAAGGTCCTCTTTTTTATCAATATCCATAGGTTGAGAAGTTTTCGGATAAAGATAGATTAAATATGACTTGTCTGCCGTTTTCATCCCATTCTTTCTAAACATAAAATTGTAACAATCCAATTGAGTTTGATAATATTCCGCTCCCGAGGTCGCAGGTTCTGATCCCTTACTTTTAAAATCAATTATAATATGAATATCCCCATCAATAAGCAAATCATCGATTGCCCCTATTAATTTATATTCGTCCGTTTTAACTACTAAACCACTTCGCCAATTTCGCCATTTACTTAACTTGACAAAATCGGGGTATAGTGCTCCAGGAAGTTTCCCCACCAATTCGGGGGGCAGTTTGCCTCGATAAGAATCAACATGATCTTTTATTAAGGAATCGATCCCCGACGGTAAACTAGGAAAAATTCCTCGGGGGCGAGGAACATTGTTATTCATCATATTATAAAAACAACATTCACAATCTTTTAAAATATTCAACTTGCTGGGGCTCAAATTTATCATTTTAATCCTTTCTTTAATTTTCTTCCATCAAAAATAATCTCTGCCAACCTACATTCTTGGCCACTTTCGAATCTTCTATGCGCACCATTACTTATAAATGCCATTAAATTTTCTGGCCTATTATCGTTTTTTATTTTATTAAGATGATGCACGGGTTCTGTTGGCTTTAAATACCTCCCAATATATTCTTCAACAATAAGCCGGTGTATAAAAACCCTGTTATGAGTACCCGCGTAAGGATGCTTGGGAGAATGTAAATATAAGTATCCTGAAGCGTGGGTTGTAATACCCCCTTTCCAATTATTATTATGATCACCACTATGTGCACAGCTTTTGCATAACCCCGACAAACTACTACGAGAAACTGGGACACCACACACCGAGCAATTCCTTTTAATTAAAGATCTCCCATCGATATATTGTGGATTTTCTTCCCCTTTCTGACCAATCATCTCCCACGGATGTAATCTATAATTTTCTATACCTGCGCAAGATTTGCATCGTTCGGATTCTTCCCAAATTAACTTTCCACACGCACACTTTTTAGTTTTACCCATATTCTTATTTAATTTTGGTAGGGGAGATGGGTCCTCAAGCCATATCGAAAGTGCGACTTTCTGCTTTAGTTTAAGCTACTCCCCACAAATTTAGACTTACTGGGACCGGGATAAGTATATATTATGCCCGGCCCCTGCCTTTTAGGTCTTTAATTCATTAAATAAAATCAGTCCTCCTCTTCAGGAGTTTCTGCTTTATCCAATTCAACCTCTTCCTCAAACTCATCCGCAACCTTAGCCGGTTTTTCTGTCTTAGCACCAATATCAGCAAACTCATCCTTCTCTTCTGCCTTTTTAAATGAATCTGCCTTAGTCAATTCAACTCCCTGAGCCATAAGCTCAGTTATGGCTTCTTTAGCTTCTTTTACAGTCTTAATTACCTTAGCCTCAACAAAATTTGAAATTAGATTGAGTACACTTCCAAATACCATAGGCTTAGTATTATAGGTTCCACTAAAGGATTTCTTCC